>OKVY01000180.1_pt1 | contig 29782 bp, 23 predicted proteins | sample 1606931 | NCBI WGS metagenome assembly OKVY01 (sample SAMN03281017, study PRJEB24777) | human gut metagenome | isolation source: fecal sample PR221 from 1 month old male Chinese infant, caesarean... | reverse complement strand
ATTGTGAGCACTGCCCTGGTCAAAACTGGCAAAGAAGATAGCCTGATGTTTTGATTTAAGGCGAGTCTCGCGAACAATCGAAGAAGTAGCTGACTTGCGGGGAGCCATCCCCGCAAATCATCTTGTCAGGTGGGATCCTCACGCACCCAAACCCTTTTCACTTACCCCATACGGTGTTCGCCACGTGCCAGCGCATCCCGGTCAAAAAAGCGCTCGATTTTACCGTTCGCCATAAAGGCGGCCCGGTCTGACATATGCGCAATGACATCGGCATCGTGACTAACCAACAGATAACTCATATTGTGCTGGTCTTTCAGACGGTTCAGTAAGTTGAGGATTTCTGCCTGGATCGACATATCCAGCGCTGAGGTTGGCTCATCAAGCAGAAGAATCTGTGGTCGCAACAGCAATGCCCGGGCGATCGCCACACGCTGACGCTGACCACCTGAGAGTTGATGTGGATAGCGTCTGGCAGCATCCGCAGGCAGCCCCACCTCTTCCAGTGCCGTGCTAACGCGCTGGTCTACTGCTTTCTCACGGTGAATCTGTAGCGGCTCTGCGAGAGTACGATACAGCGTATGGTTGGGATGCAGTGAAGCGTACGGATCCTGAAAGACCATTTGTACGTTGCGTCGCAATGCCCCCTGGTAACGCGTGCCCGCTTTTATCTCTGAGCCGAAGAGTGACATTTCACCACGCCAGTCACGCTGCAGCCCTGCCAGTACGCGCATCAGCGTTGATTTGCCACAGCCTGATGCGCCAATCAGGCTAAACGTCTCGCCCTGTTCGAGGCTAAAACTGGCATCACGGACGACGGTTTTTTCCCCGAAGCTTACTTCCAGATGGCGAATTTCAGCGATGACCATGGTCTGACTCCGTAAAGATTTGGCTGCGATCAAGTGTCGGGAGCATTTGTCCATAGGTCTGCGCCTGTGGTCGACAGGTCCACAGCGTGCGTGTGTAAGGATGCGTGGCATTGGGAAGTTCGCTGGCGGTCATTTCATCCACCTTTTGCCCCTGGTACATCACCAGCACGCGATGACAGTGCTGCGCGACCAGCGGTAAATCGTGACTGATAAGCAGCATGGCCATTTGCCGCTGCTCACACTGCGCCACCAGCAGTTCAAGGATTTGATTGCGCAGGCGCGCGTCGAGCGCTGAGGTCGGTTCATCCGCTATCAGCACCTGTGGGTCGTTAACCAGCGCGATGGCGATCATCACACGCTGGCCCATACCACCGGAAAGCTCTCCGGGGTAGCGTTGCAACACCGCCGGTTCCAGCTCCACGGCGCGCAATGCCTCGTTTATTTTTTCCAGCCGCTGTTTGTGGTTCAGGCGCTGATGAAGCGTCAGGGCTTCGTCCAGTTGTGCCTGCACAGTTTGGACTGGATTAAGCGCATAGCGCGGGTCTTGCAGTACCATCGCAATGCCATTGCCACGCAGGGCGCGCCACGCTTTATTCTCCATGGTCAGTAAATCATGCCCGGATACGCTCAGCTCACTGGCGCTGACCTTGCCGGGTTTACGTACCAGCCCCATCAGGGCACGGGCGGTCATTGATTTACCGGAACCAGATTCGCCCACCAGCGCGAGGCGTTCATTGCCCAAGGTGAAACTCAGGTTATTGACCACGCGGGCGCCTGGATAATCAACATTAAGACCCGATACGATAATTCGTTTTTCAGTCATGTTGTGGCTCCAGTACATCACGCAGGCCATCGCCCAGCAGGTTAAACGCAAGACTCGCCAGTAAAATGACCGCGCCAGGGGCAGCGGCAATCCACCATTGATCGAAGATAACTTGCATACCATCGGCGATCATGGCGCCCCATTCCGCCATCGGTGGGCGAGCCCCCAGACCCAGAAAACCCAGTCCGGCGGCGGCAAGGATAATGCCCGCCAGGTCCAGAGCCAGACGCACAATCGCGGATGGCAGGCAGAGTGGCAGAATATGCCCCAGTAACAGCCGCCAGCCGCGAATTCCCATCATCTCAGCCGCTGCCAGGTAATCGCTGTGACGAAGTCGCTGGATCTCGCTACGTGCCTGACGCGCATAGGCAGGCCAGGTGGTCAGCGCGAGGGCGAGTGCGCCATTGACGAGGCCCGGGCCAAGCATGGCGACAAACGCAAACGCGAGGATGAGACGCGGCATGGACATGACCACATCGGTAAAGCGCATCAGAACGCGTTCCAGCCAGCCACCGTAATAGCCAGACAAAATACCGACCAGCAGACCGGCAGGCAGGGTAATGAGGGTGACCAGGGCCACCAGCCCCAGCGCCGGACGCGTGCCATAAATGAGCCGTGACAGCAAATCACGGCCATAGCTGTCGGTTCCCAGCCAGTGTGCAGCCGAGGGCGGCTGTAAGCGCGATGCGGCATCCTGCCAGTTGGGGTCTTGCGGTGCCAGCCACGGCGCCAGAATGGCAACCAGCAGGAGTAACACCACAATAATCAATCCGCTAAAACCCGCAGGCGAATGGCGCAGACGGCGTAAAAAGAGAGTCGTCGGCATTAGCGAATCCTCGGGTCAGTGAGCCGTACCAGCATATCGGCGAGGTTATTTATCAGGACAAAGCAGACACCGATAACCAGTGTGCCGCCCATAATCGCCGTGGTGTCACCGGCAAACAGCGCGGTCGTGAGATAGCGGCCAATACCCGGCCAGGAAAAGACGGTCTCTGTCAGCACCGCGCCTTCCAGCATGCTGGTATAGGAAAGCGCAACCACGGTCAGGAGCGTGCCGCGAATATTTGGCAGGACATGGCGCAGCATGATTGTCATCTCGCCAGCCCCCTTTGCGCGTGCCAGCAAGATATACTCTTTATTCATTTCGCCAAGGCAGGCCGAGCGGGTTAGTCGCGTAATGCTGGCCAGAGAATAGTAAGCAAGCAAGGTGACCGGAAGTACCATATGGCTAAGGGCATTTCTGAATGCCTGACTGTCACCGGAAAGCCAGGTATCGATAAGCACAAAGCCGGTCTGCGGGGTGACAGTGTACTGATAAATATCATCCAGCCTGCCGGGGCCTGCGCTCCATTGCAGGTTCGCGTAGAACAGCGCCAGCATTAACAGACCGAGCCAGAAGATAGGGACAGAGTTACCGAGCAGGGTAAAAGTGCGCACGGCCAGATCCAGCGGGGAACCGGCAAAACGGGCACATAATACGCCCGCGAGAATACCCAACGCGGTACCGATAACCAATGCCAGGGTAGCCAGCTCCAGCGTGGCAGGAAAAGCGGAGAGCAGATCCTGCAAGACGGGCTGTCCGGTGGCGCTGGCGGTGCCTAAATCACCGTGAGACAGGTTGAGTAAATAGTGCCAGAACTGCACGGGCAGCGGTTGATCCAGCCCGAGTTGGTGGCGGACCTGGTCATAGGTCGACTGGCTGGCATGGTCACCGACGATTTGCAGCACACGGTCAACGGGCGAGAGTGCCGAGAGTGAAAAGGTAACCAGTAACAGACCAAATAACGTCAGGGCGAGGGTTATCAGGGTCTGGATAACCCGTAACAGCCTGGGTGAGATGTGGGACATGACTAACTCTTAATGGCATCGTTCTTTAATGATGACCCTCTCTCGTAATGAGAAAGGGTCAACGGCGCAATCGCTAACTTACTTGGTTACGCGGTCATACCACACCATATCGGCATTTAACCCTTGCTGGTAGCCTTTCACATTATCACGTACCACGATTTGCGTTTTCCCTTGATCAACAAAGATATAAGGGGATTTATGCTGCAACTCTTGCTGCATTTTTTTGTAGAGCTCCAGACGTTTGGCGGCATCCGGCTCGGCAACGGCCGCGAGCGTGGCTTTGCTTAATTCAGGGATCTGCCAGCCATTCAATCCGGCAACCGTACTGGATTTCCCGTCATTATAGGCGAAGGCGCTGGCGTTGGAGTGGGCGTCAAAATAATCGGGGATCCACAGACGAATCGCCGCCTGATGCTGTTTGGCACGCACGCGGGCATAGACCTGGCTACCCGCAGCGGGTAACAGATCTACCTTCACGCCGCCCTGAGCAAAACTGGCTTGCATAGACTGGGCGATGGTAATGAACGGCGGTTTGTTTTCGACGTCCAGGGTGAAGTGCGCATCCTTAATGCCCGCTTTGGCGAGGATCTCTTTTGCTTTTGCCGGGTCGAATTTAAACGGGTTATCTTCCAGCGCGCCTGGCAGGCCGACTGGCAGGAAACTCTGGTGGACAAAATATTGCCCTTTCAGCAGATCTTTGGTGATGCCGTCGTAATCGACCAGCCAGCGTGCCGCCTCCCAGAAGGCGGGATTGTTCAGCAACGGGTTCGCGCTGTTACCGGCGTTAAAGACCAGATAGTTCTGCTCAGCAGACGGAATACTCAGCACCTTAATGCCTTTCTTATCTGTCAGCGCGCTAATCTGATCGGCACCGAGATCGCGCGCCACATCGGCATCGCCCTGTTGAATTAACAGACGACGGGAAGCCGGATCCGGTACGTTTTTAATAATGATATTTTTCAGTTTGGGCGCGCCGCCAGGTGAAGTGGGATTGGCGTCCAGTACGATAGCCTGATGCGGTTGATAAACGCGCATTTTGTACGCGCCGCTGCCCGCAGAGTGCAGTTTTAGCCAGGCGTTACCAAAATCATTGTCTTTGACGTTCGCGCTGACCAGTTTCTCATCTACGATTGAGGCGATAGGCGTGGAGAGAATATTCAGTGCCACTGCCGGGCTTACATCCGCCGTCCAGTGCAACTGGATCGTATGATCGTCGATTTTCTTTAACTGGCTGGCGATATTGTCCGGTTCCCAGCCCAGGACGTTAAGAATAAAGGCCGGGGATTTGTTCATGGTGACCGCGCGGGTATAGGAGAAAATCACATCCTCAAGACGCAGCGGGTTACCGGAAGCAAACTTCGCGTCACTTTTCAGTTTGATGGTCAGGGTTTTAGCGGCCGCATCGGGCTGCCAGCTTTCTGCCAACACCGGGTTAATCTTTTCAGGGTTCTCACGATCCGGCTGGACCAGGCGCTCGTACAGGCTTGGAACGGTCTGGATACTGGAAAGTTCATTGGCTTCTGCCGGATCCAGGCTGACAATATCGTCCAGACCTTGTGCAACAACCAGGGTATCTGGCGGCGTTGCCGCATAGCTGGTGGCAGAGAGCAGCGTCATGATGACGAGAGGCAGCAGTTTTTTGGTCATATGAGATCCCTGTAAAGTTAATTTAGTGTCATTATTTTGTATCGCTAAAGTAGGCTGCTTCCGATTTTTCTTAAAGTTTAAATTCGTCTTTATTTATGCGCTTAAGGCATAAGCCAGATTATTTGGCTATGAAAATGGAGCCAAACAAAGATGAAAAAGCGGTGGGATTTTTAGCGTTTTTATGTTTTCTGAAAAATTGATTTTAACTGGATATAAATACAGTTTTTCTTTCGTGCGAAGGGAATGAAGAGGTTAGGATGCTCGCGGGTGCCTGAGGCTTTCTGAGCCGGGCATTTGCAGGGTTCAGAAAGGTGAAAGCCCCAGGAGATAGTGTTATCAACCTGAGGCTTACATCCATACCCTGAACAAGTTGGATGTTAGTCTCTTTTTTGCACGGAGGCAACGACATGCTAACGAAGTACGCCCTGGTGGCGATCGTGGTGCGGTGCCTCTTGTAGAGGGGGTCTGACCATTTTTTGAAAGTTCGAAATCGGAACATCAGGCGTTTTCGCTGCAGCCAGTTTTGACACGGACAGCGCGCAACAACCGGAGCGTACACGAAGTACGTGAGGATTGTGAGCACTGCCCTGGTCAAAACTGGCAAAGAAGATAGCCTGATGTTTTGATTTAAGGCGAGTCTCGCGAACAACCGAAGAAGTAGCTAACCTGAATTGCGGGGAGCAATCCCCGCAAATCATCTTGTCAGGTGGGATCCTCACGCACCCAAACTCTTTAGCCTGCCTGCGTTTTTTGTGTGCGGGCAAGCTGTACTGCGCTTTGCCAGTCATGCCAGCGTTTTTGCAATCTGTCGTGACGCTGTTCATCCGGTGTGAACGTTGCATGTTCGGGAAGATACTGGCGAAGCTGTTCTGTATCGATCTGCAACAGTGCCTTTCGTGCCAGCAGTGCCGCTCCCATAGCTGATAGCTCCGGGACGTCGCTGCGCATCACCGGGCAACCGAGCAGGTCGGCCTGATATTGCATCAGCCAGTCGTTCCTGGTAGGGCCGCCATCGACCATCAGCGCTTTTAAGGCGAAATCGCCGTGCTGGCGCATGGCAACCACCACGTCGGCAATCTGGTAGGTGATCGACTCCAGCGCTGCGCGAACCAGATGCGCGCGCTTGACGCCACGGCTCAGGCCATGAATCAGACCACGCGCATCTTCGTCCCACCAGGGGGCGCCGAGGCCCGTCAGTGCCGGAACAAAATAGACGCCGAGTGTTGATTCCACTGAGGCCGGTAGCGTATTCAGCGCTTGCGCCAGTTCCGCTTCCGGCAGCTCGCTTAAGCCTGTACTTTCCGCCATCCACGCCACTGCGTCGCCGGTATGAGGAATGTTGCCTTCCAGCCCGTACACCAGCCGTTCGCCATCATGCCACGCTACGGTGGTCGCCAGTGATTTCACGTCACACTGAGCGGAGACCACCGGAGCCATTACCGATGACCCCGTGCCGTAGGTCGCTTTCACACACCCGGCGGCGCCAAGGCCGTGGGCGAACAACGCGGCGTGGGAATCTCCGATCATCGCCAGCACCGGGATACCCTCCGGGATGGCGTCCAGCCCTTTGGTGTGGCCAAACAATCCACTGGAGGGGCGAATTTCCGGTAGCGCCTGACGGGGGATCTGGAAGAGTGTGAGCATCTCCGCGTCCCAGTCGGCGGTATTAAGATTCAGTAACTGTGTGCGCGAGGCATTCGAGTAGTCGCAGCAAAATGACTCGCCCGCCGTCAGGTGCCAGAGCAGCCAGCTATCTATTGTGCCAAGACAAATTTCACCTTGTTCCGCCAGCCCCCGACCATTGGGCAGCGAATTTAACAGCCAGCGCATTTTGGATGCGGAAAACAGTGGGGCGACGGGCAGCCCCGTCACCGCTTTAATTTTAGCGTCCTGACCTTGCTCGCGCAGAGCATGGCAAAAATCTGCCGTACGTGAACATTGCCAGGTTATGGCCGGACCTAACGGCAACCCGCTTGCGCGATACCAACCAATGGCCGTTTCCCGCTGATTGCTGATCGCCAGCGCCGCTACTCGCTCGGGGCCAACCTGCGCAATCACCTCGCTTATTACCGCCAGTGACGCCTGCAATAGCGCTTCGCCAGACTGCTCTACCCAGCCCTCGCGGGGGGTCTGAATGGTCAACGGGCGCGCGCTTTTCGCCACCACATTGCCCTGAGCATCCAGCGCGACGGCTTTGGCGTTCGTTGTCCCTTCATCAAGCGCGATGACAATATCTTTCGACATGGTATTTCTCCATCAGGCCCATGCGCATTGCATTACTGGTGCAGGTAAGTGTCAACGCCGAGATAGCGCGTGAAGGCTTCATGCAGGATGGCGCCACTGGCCGCGTGGTTCATCGCCACGTGGTGCTCAAAACCGTTACGGCAAATATAGGTGAGTAACGCTTCCAGATGCGGAACCTGAATGACTGCGCGACAACCGACAGTATCCAGCGGATCGTCGACGGATTTGCCTTCGCCCACGTAGGCTTTGATTTCACCGGTTAAATCGTCAGTGCTCAGACGGAAATAGGTGAGGGGGCCGGATTTCAGGCGGCCATGCACCGCGCCACAGGTGTTCTCTTTACCCACGGTTGTACCGATGATGTCCGCGGTGCCCATATGCGGAGTTTCCAGGCTGGCGGCAGCGAAGTTACCGCAGTGAAACAGCACGCATTTGTCGCGATCGTCGCCAAAGTTGTTGTTCCAGTCGGCAATCGAGGCCGGGCTCATATTGGCGCTTGCCAGTGCGTACATAGAAAGCGCGCCCATCACGTCGACTTCACAGGCTGACGGCATCAGTTGACCGGACATCACGCTCATGATGGAGCAGACGTTAATGCCCAGGTTTTCCTGCAACGAGGTCCAGCACTGAATGGCCGTGGTGTCGATATCGTTGGCGATAACCCATTCGCTGATAACCACAAACAGCTTCGCCATGGTGACCAGCTTGTCGGCGGCGATACCGCTGGCATCGGCGTTATCCATCAGCAGACGGCGCTTCTCATCAACGCGGATATCGTCGTCACGCAGCAATTTGATACGGGTGAAGACTTCGGACAGATCCAGGGTTTCCACTGCAATGCCCAGGCGTTCGAGCAGTTTTTCGCTATAACGTACGGTGTTGAAACCGGCCGGACGTGCGCCGATGGCCCCCACGCGAACGCCACGCATACTGCTCACCACGCGGCAAATTTGTTCAAAACGTTTCAGATCCTGCTCGAAAACCTCGCCGCTCAGGGCGCAAACGTGTTGTGTTGTCAGGGTGAACGGGATGCCGTACTGGCGCAGGTTGTTGCACAGGGAGATCTTGCCGCAGAAGCTATCGCGACGCGTCGCCAGCCCCATCTTATCCAGGTTGTCCTCTTCCGCCTGGACCAGCACCGGGACGTTCAAGCCGGACAGGCGCAGGGTTTCCGCCACCGCTTTTTCATCGCCGAAGTTTGGCAGAAGCACAACCACGCCGTGAATTTCATCACGGTGGGCGCGGAACAGTTCGGCACAGATTTTGGCATCCTGGCGGGTTTCAACACCGCCGAGCTCGGTCTGGGTCTCATCAAGCATAATGGTTTTAATGCCAAGACGGCTAAACAGGGCGACCGCCTGTTCACGGGCTTCTGCCACCAGGTAGCTTGGGAAAAATCCGCGGTTACCAATAATCACCGCCATGGTCAGTTGTTGAGGAATTCGGGACATTGCTCTCTCTCCAGTAAGTTGTTCTTTATTATTCTTATTGCCGTGTCAGCAGTTCACGGGCGTTTTTCACCACACCTGCGGCATCAATCTCATGGCGTGCGCGGGTGGAGGCCCGATCGGCGGCGATCGCATATTGACCATCAGGGATACCGAGGCGGCGCAGCGGGATGCCGTGTCCGGCTTCTGCCAGTACTTCGGCGACCAGGCTGCCCACGCCGCCGTTGACGTTGTGCTCTTCAACGCTGACGACCGCTTTACAGGTGTTCAGTGCGGCCAGTAATTGCGAGGTATTACACGGACGAATAGACGGTACACTGATAACACAGGCCTCAATACCGGCTTCTGCCAGTTGTGTGGCGGCGGCGACAATTTCATGGACTGTCGATCCCATCGCCACCAGCGCAATGTCTTTCCCTTCGCGCAGCACATCAATGTCACCCGGTTTGAACTGATAACCTTCATCATGCAGCTCCGGCAACGCTTTACCGTCGAGGCGGATATAGACCGGGCCGACGTGGTCCAGCGCATAGTCAATTATTTGACGGCATTCAACAGGGCAGGAAGGGGCGTAAATTTCGATGTTGCCAAAACCACGCAACACGGAAATATCGTCGATGCTATGGTGTGTACTGGCCAACGGGCCGTAGCTGGCACCGGCATTCAGGCCAAACAGCTTCACGTTGGTGTTGTTGTAGCAAATATCTACTTTGATCTGTTCGTTAGCACGCGAGATCAAAAATGGCGCGGCATTACATGTCACCGCAACTTTGCCGCCAATGGCAAGCCCTGCGGCGGCTCCCACCAGTGTTTGCTCGGCGATACCGACATTCACCAGGCGGCCTGGGAATTTCTTCATAAACGGTGAGATCTTGGCCGTGGAGGTGGAGTCTGCCACCACCGGCACCAGGTCTATCCCGCGGTCAACCGCATCGATAAACGCATTCACCATCACCGTTGCGAGATGTTCGCTATTACTCATCTTTCAGTTCCTCCAGCGCCAGTTCAACTTCTTCACCTTTCGGCACCCGGTGGTGCCATTCCGGGCGTCCCTGAATAAAGGAGATGCCAGCGCCTTTGGTGGTGTAAGCAATCACGACGTGCGGTTTCCCCGCAGGCTGCAATCCTTCCAGCGTCGCCACCACGTCGGCCATATCGTTACCTTTACACTCGGTAACCTGCATGCCAAAGGCGCGCCATTTTTCATCCAGCGGATCGGTGTTCATGATCTCTTTGGTTGGGCCGGCCAGTTGAAGGCTGTTTTTATCGTTAATAATGATCAGGTTATCGAGCTGGTAATGGGCGGCGACCAGCGCGGCTTCCCAGTTACTGCCCTCCGCCAGTTCACCATCACCGGTGACGACAAACACCCGGCGTTTGCTGTTGCTGCGTTTGGCCGCCAGCGCGATACCGACCGCAACGGGCAGACCGTGGCCCAGTGCGCCGGTATTGAGTTCGATACCCGGCGTTTTATGTTTTACCGGATGGCCCGGCAGATGCGAATCGGGATGCTGATAGGTTGCCAGCCAGTCGACAGGGATAAATCCGGCTTCCGCCAGAATGCAGTAATATCCCCCCACCGCGTGGCCTTTTGACTGGATGTAAATGTCGCGTTCATCGCTCTCTTTCAGTTCTGGCGAACAGTTCAGAATGCGGAAGTAGAGCGCAGTCAGCAGCTCAACCTGGGATAGGTCTGCGCCCGTGTGCCCACCTGCCGGGCTTTCGGCATTCAGCACGATGATGCGACGGCGTACGGCGCGTGCTTTTTTTTCAAGCTCCTCAACAGAGAGCGAAAACGGATTCATAGTCCACCTCTTGAATTTATAATCTAACTTGAATAAATATTCAATCAGGGTGAAAAAGCACACCTGCGCGCCCTTTTGCGGTCGATCCCACAAGGTTAAACGTCAGGTTGTAATTGCTTTGAATATATATTCACTACTGATTTATTATTCATGAGTAAAGATATGCCTTGTCCGGAGGTTTGTCTACGCCTTGTGAAAGCAAATTTGGAAGAAAGGAGAATAGGATCACACTTGGATCCTCCCGCCCGGTATTGCGCAGCTTGTTATCTATTCGGGTATGAATAAAAATGACAGGAGAGAATTGAAGGGGAAACCAATGTCAAAGCAGGATGAGCAGCGTTTGCTGGTGAAGATCGCCACGCTTTATTACAACGAGAACAAAAAGCAGTCAGAGATTGCCTCGCTGTTGAACTTGTCGCAGTCATTTGTCTCACGCGCACTGACGCGCTGTCAAAAAGAAGGGCTGGTGAAAATTACCGTGGTGCAGCCCACCAATATTTTTGTGTCGCTGGAAAAGGCCATTGAGCAACAGTATGGCATCCGTCAGGCAATTGTGGTGGATGTGGGGGAAAACGCCAGCAATGCGCAGATAAAACATGCCATTGGCAGCGCGGCGGCGCACTATGTGGAAACCCGCGTCCGCCCGGAAGACCTGGTGGGGATCTCTGCCTGGAGTAGTACCATTCGCTGCATGGTCGATGAAATGCACCCGCAAAATATCCGCGCCCAGGGGGTTATTCAGCTTCTTGGCGGGGTGGGGCCGAACGGCAACGTGCAGGCGACCATTCTGACTCAACAACTGGCGGAACATTTAGGCTGCCCGGCCTGGCTGCTGCCTTCGCAAAGTATTGAGCACTCGGTTGAAGAGCGCGCACGGCTGGTTAATAGCCCGGATGTGGCGGCGGCGGTGGCGAAATTTGCCGAGGTCGATGTGGCGATTGTCGGGATTGGCGAGCTGGAGCCGTCACAATTGTTGAAAAATTCCGGCAACTACTACAACGAAGATATGCTGCATTTGCTCTCCGAACGTGGCGCGGTAGGGGATATCTGCCTGCATTACTACGATGCGTCGGGCAAACCCGTCCTTACCCAGGAGGAGGACCCGGTGATTGGCATGGAGCTGGAGCAAATTCGCGCCTGCCAGCAGGTTATCGCGCTTGCGGGCGGGCCGGAAAAGCACAATGCCATTCGCGGCGCGTTGCAGGGGAATTATATTGATGTCCTGATCACGGATTACGCCACCGCGCGTAGTCTGGTAAGCCACGGCTGACCTGGGTTACGCCGCCTCCGGCGCTGAGGAATCCCCACAAAAATGTGAGCACGAACGGTCCCCTCTCCTCTTTGGGGAGAGGGCCAGGGTGAGGGGGAAAATGCGGCTCTGATGGTCATTGCGTTCACCTTATGTTCCTTGTTTTTCTGTCGCGACAGAACCCGTGAACGTGCCAGGGTGGCTCACCGCCACCACCCTGGCGACCTTTTGTCGATATCTGAGGCCTGAGAAACCAGGCCAAGCCGATAAAACTACTTACTTTCTATCACTGCTTTTTGCGCTACCACCGCCGCTTTTTGCTGCATACGGTTCTGCATCTGATCGATGATGACCGCAACGATAATCACGATACCTTTAATCACCATCTGCCAGAATTCACTCACGCCCATCATCACCAGCCCGTCGGCGAGGAAGCCGATAACGAAGGCGCCGATCAGTGTCCCGAGCACGGTGCCGCGCCCGCCTGCCAGCGAGGTTCCGCCAAGCACCACCGCAGCGATGGCGTTCATTTCAAAGGCTGTACCGTTCGCCGGGTGGCTTGCCAGCAACTGTGCCGACACCACGATCCCGGCCAGCGCCGCACAGAACCCGGAAATGGTGTAGACCCAGATTTTGACCTGCCTGACCTTCACGCCGGAAAGCTCTGCCGCACGCTCGTTATCGCCGATGGCATAAACGTGGCGGCCAAATGGCAGGCGACGCGCGACATAGGCAATCACCACCGCCAGCACGATCATCAGCCAGATAGCCCACGGGATGCCAAACAGCGTACCAGCGCCAATCTCATCAAAGCCGGTATTGCCCAGCAACGGATTGCCGGAAAGCCCCGGAAAGGTTTGCCCGTCTGAGGTGAGCATCGCGGCGCCACGCAGGACATACATCGTACCGAGCGTACAGATAAACGGCGCGACGTTATAACGGGTAATTATCCAGCCATTCACCGCGCCAATTAAGCCGCCGATCAGCAACACCAGCGGCACAATCACCCAGACGCTGGGGAAAATGGCGATACCAAACATCGGCAGCACAATCCCTTTGGTGATCATCCAGCCGGCAATCATCCCGCACAGGCCCAGCGTTGCACCAATCGACAAATCGATCCCGGCCGTGATGATGACAAACGTAATGCCCAGCGCCAGGAAGGCGTTGATGGCGATATGTTTAATCATGATCACCAGGCTGCCCGTCGAAAGGAAGCCGGGTACCGTGGCGGTAAAGAAGCCAACAATCAGGAACAGTGCGATAAAGGTTCGCAGCTTTAACAGTAGAAGCAGAATGCTTTCGCGTGACAGCGATGCGCTTGCGCGCGGGGCCACCGCCACAGATTGTGTTGTTTTCATATCAGAACCCCTGAGCACTTGCCGTTACCAGCGCCGATTCTTCGGCCCTATCGCGCACTATATCGGCAGTAAGTTTGCCGCCGGACATCACCAGAATGCGGTCAGATACCGCCATGATTTCTTTCAGATCGGAGGTGGAAAAGACCACTGCGATCCCCTGTTCGGAGAGCTGCACCATCATGCGGAAGACGTCGGCTTTCGCCCCCACGTCAATCCCGCGTGTCGGTTCATCCAGAAACAGGACTTTCGGGTTGGTTAACAGCGAGCGACCAATGACCACTTTTTGCTGATTACCGCCGCTCAGCGCCTGGATTTCCACATCCGGCGTTGAGACCTTAATCGACAGATTGCCAATCGTGCTGGCCACCACCGCCTGCTCATCTTTTTGCGAAATGGTGATCCCGCGCTGCAACCGCCGCCACAGGCTGGCGATGGTCAAATTGGTTGCCACCGACGATATCGGGAAGATACCGGTACGTTTGCGGTCTTCCGGTACCAGGCTCATCCCCATGCGGATACGATCCGCCGTTGCCAGCCGCTGCGGCACAGGTTTGCTGTCGAGCCACAGTTTGCCCAGGTAGTTGCGTTCGGTACCGAGCATGCATTCAAATAGCTCTGTGCGCCCCGCGCCCATCAGGCCGTAAATACCGACAATTTCCCCGCTGTGAACCTTAAAGGTCACATCGTCCACCACCGCATTGCCCGCGCTGTTAACGCAGGTGATGTGCTCCGCTTCCAGCACCGGCGCGCCAAAGGTACGGCCCGGTGCCAGGAAGTTGCTCACCGGATCGCTGCCCAGCATTTCGCGAACGATCCACGGGACGTCGATGGCGCACACTTTCGCTTCGGCCTGAAACTTGCCGTCGCGCAGAATGGTGATGACATCGCCAATGGCCATTAACTCTTCCAGACGGTGCGAAATATAGATAATCGACACCCCCTGGCGGGTCAGCTCACGGATCACGCGAAAGAGGATCTCCACTTCCGTTTTACTCAGCGCCGACGTGGGTTCGTCGAGGATCAGGATGTCCGCGTCTTCCGCCAGCGCCTTGGCGATTTCCACTAACTGCTGCTGGCCTACTTTCAGGTTGCCCACCAGCTCTTTCGGTGAAATAGGCTGGTCGAGACGTTTTAACAGCTCGGCGGTCCGTTTTTCCTGTTCCGCTTCGTTGATAGGCGCAATCCCTTTTTGCAACTCGCGTCCCAGAAAAATGTTCTCGGCGACGTTGAGGTTTTCAAACAGGTTCAGCTCCTGGTGCACCATGCCGATACCCAGTGCGGCAGCGGCACGGGTACTGGAAATCTGCACCGGTTTGCCGTTGAGTTCGATTTCACCCAGGCTCGGTTGCTGTACACCCGCGAGGATTTTCATCAGGGTGGATTTCCCTGCGCCATTCTCGCCGATGATCACATTCACCTTGCCGCGCCAGACGTTGTAGTCCACGTTGTCCAGCGCGATGGTGCCGGGAAAGAGCATCGAGATGCCGCGCGTGCGCAGAATAATGTCATCCACAGGTACATCGCTCATTACTGTGTCTCCTGTTTCAACTCCAGTGCCGCGGCATCTGTTGCCTTACCGCTCTTAATCGTGATGGCCATCAGCACAGTCGCCTGTTTACCCACCCAACTCTCATCCACTTTGGGTAAGTGCTTGATGGTTTCGCGGTTGTAAGCCCGTGATAACTGCGCAAATTGAACCTGGTTGGTAAAATCTTCAAATTTAAAGCCTGTGGCATCGCGAATGGCGTTGCCCTGGATAACCGGCCCGGTCTGCACTTCCAGCGGCTGGCCGTTGAACGTAATGATCAGCTTTTGTTCACGTTCATTACTGACATCGACGCGTTCGACTTTGCTTGTCAGGTGAACAAACACGCTTTGTGGTTTGTCGCTTGTCGCCTTCAGTTGTGTGGTGAGTGCGGTGGCGTCCAACGCATGCTTGTGGGCGGCGTCGATGACGCGTTCTTGCCATGTTTGTTGCGCGATCTGCTGTGGGGTCATGTTATCGAAGCTGGCTTTCGCATTCGGATCGGCAGGCATTATCGGCTTGCCGTTTGCATCCAGATCCACCACTGTGCAGGCCGTCAGCAACAGGGTGGTGCACCCTACGAATGCAGCACCCCATTGTTTTAACGACATAACATCTCCGCTCTTACTTGCTCAGGTTGAACATTTTCAGTTTGCTGGCGTTGCTTTCGTCGATCAGCATGCAGTCCATAAGCTGTTTCTCTTCTTTCTGGGCTTTGCCGTTTTTCAGGAAGTGATCGGCCTGTTCGACTGCCATTTGCGCCTGTTGCCAGCCTGGTTGCAGAACGGTGGCTTTGATGTTGCCTTTATTGATGATGGAGTCACGCACGTAATCGCTGCCGTCAAAGCCAACCACAATGACGTTGGTTTTCCCGGCGGCTTTCAGCGCGGCTTCTGCGCCGAGCGCCATGGTGTCGTTACCGGAGATAACACCCACGATGTCCGGGTTGGTTTGCAAGATAGCTTCCATACGGGTGAAGGCTTCAGTCTGGCTCCAGTTCGCGGTCTGTTGCGCCACCATTTTCATATCCGGAAAATCATCCAGCACATCGTGGTAGCCCTGCGAACGGACGCTGGCGTTGGTATCAGACTGACGCCCTAACAGTTCGACATACTTGCCTTTACCGTCCAGCAATTTGGCGAATTTTTGTGCGCCCAACTGTGCGCCCTGATAGTTGTTAGAGACGATTTGCGCGACAGCAACGCCGGTTTTGTTGATTTCACGGTCAATCAGGAAGGCCGGTACGCCAGCAGCTTTGGCTTTTTCCAGCGGGCCGACGGTGGCGTCTGCGCCGGCGTTATCAAGGATGATCGCTTTCGCTTTACGGGCAATCGCCGTTTCGATCAGTTGGTTTTGTTTGTTTACATCATCATCATGGGAAGCCACGAGGGTGGTGTAGCCCAGTTCTTTGGCTTTTGCCGCCGCGCCGTCTGCTTCCGCTTTAAAGAATGGGTTGTCGTGTGAGGGGGTGATAATGGCGATCAGTCCGTTATCCGCGGCAAACAGCGAGCCGGAAGCGGCGATCAGGGAAGCCAGTACAGCAGATTTCAGTAGGGTCGTTTTCATCTTTTTCTCCACATTGAATATTTATTCAATAATGATTTATTATTCAAGTTAACGATAAAACGGCAATGCTGAACTGTCTATGGTTTGTGCAGCAAATTTCTTAAAAGGAGAAAACGATCACGATCCTGCAGGAATACCGCTCACCAGAGTCAGGATCTGTTCTGCATGAGAAATCCATGCAATATCGACGCACATCCCTGCGTGATGGCGGCTGAATTCCGCATTGGTGCGCAGGGTGAGTGACCCGTCATTCAGTGCAATGAGCTGCGCGCTATGGAAGCCGGGAAAGGGAAAGGCAAGGGTGGAAAAGGCTTTGAAAAGACTCTCTTTTGCGGAGAAAGCAAGCGATAACCCCTGTTCAAAGGGAAGCGAGGCACGCTGTAGTAACGCGTTTTCTTCGGCATTCACGATGCTTTCGGCGATCTCATTACTCAGTTGAGGAGAGAATACGCTCTCAATATCCACGCCGACACAGGCAGGTGAGACAACGGCGACAGCGGTCTGCCTGGCATGGCTGATGCTACCGTAAAGTCCGGCGGGCCAGAGCGGTTCGCCGCCAGCACCGATACCCGGCACGGCCTGATGACCATAATTTCGCAGGGCATGCACGGCGGCAATCCGCCCGGCCAGATGTTCGCTTTTACGCTTGCGTCCGGCGTTTGCCAGGCGGTCATGGTGGGGCAGCCACAACAGGTCGCGCTCTGCAAAGGTTGCGGGGTCGAAGGTGATGAAATGGACCGGGTGGGAATGAAGGGTAAGCGTGGAGTGAAGGATATCCATATTTCGCCTTACGCCCACCCTCTCCCCGCAGGGAGAGGGAAGGTTAGTGCTTAAAAGTGGGTATTGATACCCATATACCAGGTGCGACCGGACTCGTTGTAGGTATTGGCACCTGCGCCGTACATCCAGCCGGTAGTGCCGCCGGTGCTCTGCGCGTTACCCATACGCCAGTGACGTTTATCAAAGACGTTGTCGACACCGGCGGTCAGGCTCACGTATTTGTTCACATCCCAGGTACCGCTCAGACCAACGATGCTGTACGGGCTGACTTCGTCTTTAGCAGAACCGGTCACCGGGTTACCCTGGTAGTCATATTTCTTCGGCTGTTGTTTGCCGTACCAGGTGAAGGTGGACTGCACGGAAACATCCTGCACAACCTGCCAGCTCAGCGTTGAGTTGAGGGTATATTCAGGGATGATCGACAGACGTTCACCGGTGGTTTTGTTCTTACTTTGCAGCATGTAAGTGACGTTGTTGCTCAGGGTTACCGCGTCGGTGACCGGAATGTTCAGCGTCCCTTCCAGGCCTTCAACGACCGCCTTAGGTACGTTTTCCCACTGATAGATATCGGTTTTGGTGCTGCCGACTTTGGTCTGGCTTAACGGCGAATAGCCTGCTTCAATCTTGTTGCGGTAGTCGTTACGGAACCAGGTCACGCCCGCCAGCCAGCCTTCATGTTTGAACTCCAGACCAATCTCTTTGTTGATACTGGTTTCCGCTTTCAGGTCGTCGTTACCCATCATGTAGCAGCCCACGCCGGTGCCGCTGGCATAACAGCCCTGACCCTTACTGTACAGGATGTAGTTCGGGTTGGTCTGGTACAGGCTCGGCGCTTTATACGCGCGGGCGATCCCCATTTTCAGGGTAAAGTCATCACCCAGACCTTGAGACAGGTTCAGCGACGGGCTCCAGTTGTTGCCGACCACTGTATGGTGATCGAAACGCAGGCCTGGCGTCAGCATGGTGGTGTCGGTCACTTCCATATTATCTTCGGCGAAGACAGAGAAGATTTCCGCGCTGGAGTAAGGGCTGCGGCCCGTGCTGGCGAAACCGGAAATCGGGCCGCCCTGCAGCGCCTGGGTGTTGGACGCCATATCCTTCATCCGCTGCTGGTTCCATTCGGTACCGACGGTCAGGTTCTGGTTGATCAGCAGGTCAAACGGCACGCTTACTTCGCTGTGCAGCATCACGTCTGCCAGATCGATATCTGAGAAATGGTTGCTGTTGAACAGGCCTTCCAGCCCGCCCGCCAACCCTTCGCCGAGACGTGAGTTGCGGGTGTGCTCATACTGTGCCCAGTTATTGGTGGTCACACCGTTATCCCAGCCGCCCGTCCAGTTGATGGAATAGTTCTGGCGATAGAGGCGGTTGGTCTCCTTGCCGTAGTTTTCCTTCACGTAGTTGTTGGTGCTGCTGTCGTTGTTGGTGTTCTGGGTGTCGCCCGCGTAGAGGTTCCCCTGGCGGCTGTAACCGGCCTGGAACTCCAGCGCTTGTCGCGGCGCGAAATCCCAACGCACGACGCCGTTAATATCTTTGTTCTCCACCCCTTCACGCCCTGCGGCCATAGTGTTGGAGTAGATACCGGTACGTTCAGACTGATGATCCTGGTTAATGTCCCAGGCATCGGCCTGCGTTTTATTCAGGTTACCGTACAGACGGAAGCTGAAATCGCCGCCCAGCGGGCCGCTCAGGCTAAAGTCGGTACGTTTAGTCGCGCCTTCATCTTTGTGCTCAGGCGCATTGAAATAACTGTTCCATGAACCGTGCCATGCCTGATCGGTCGATTTTTTGGTGATGATATTCACCACCCCTCCCGCAGCACCATTGCCATAACGCGCAGCGGCCGGGCCACGAATAACCTCAATACGTTCAATCATGTCGGCCGGTACCCAACTGGTATCGCCACGGGTATCGCGCTCACCGCGCCAACCCTGACGAACAGAGTTACGGCTGGTGACCGGTTTTCCGTCGACCAGGATAAGGGTGTTTTCCGGCCCCATCCCACGGATATCAATCTGGCGGTTGTTACCACGTTGACCGCTGGTAGAGTTGCCCGTCAGGTTAACGCCGGGCATGGTGCGGATGATTTCAGAAACGTCACGTGCGGGTGGGTTTTTGCGGATCTCATCAGCGGTGATGGTTGATACCCCTGGCGCCTGCAGATTTTGCTGCGCGGCGGTAACCACAATGGTGTCATCATTACTGGCTGTCTCGTTGGTCGTCGTCTCTGCCGCGAATGCGGGTAAAGCCACGCCGTAAATTCCCAGATTGACCAACAAGGTCAGGGAACGCATTTTGTTTTTCATTGTTTTTCCTGCTTTTCTTGCCGTATTCCCGCGCGATCCATCCCCAGACGGGTAAGAAACACGGCACGCCATTGCCATTCAAATGCGAAGGGGGCTCATCCTGAGAAAATCCGCAAAAGACGGCATTGTGATTATGAAAGACGCGCTCGCCAAAGCGCGACAATACGCTATTGCAAATGAAAATAGTTATCAATAATATTATCAATAATTGTTAATCTGCAAGCAAAAATTTCCACAGTAAATGTGAGGTTATGGCGTTGGCATTGATAGCGGGAAGCGAGGCCTGGTGGAAGGCGAAAACGGGGCCAGAATGGTGTCTGGAAAATGATGGAAATTATCAGGTTACCTTCTGGTGGCGTGACCCGGCGGGTACCGAAACCACCTCCAGCACTACCCATGTCTGGATCTATATCACTGGCGTCACTGACCACCATCAGCAGGCGACGCCGCAGTCGCTGGCGCGCATTCCCGGAACGGATGTCTGGTGCTGGCAAACGCAACTGGAAGCAGGGTGGCGTGGAAGCTATTGCCTGATCCCCTCCGATGGCGCTGACGACTTCTCGCCGCAGGTGTTTGCCCAATTGCCGCCGGATCGTATGGCACTGCGCGAAGGCTGGCGCAAACTGCTGCCACGCGCGATTGCCGATCCGCTTAACCCGCATAGCTGGCGTGGCGGGCGAGGCCATCCCGTATCGCCGTTGGCGATGCCCGGTGCCCCGCATCAGCCAGGCTGGGATCGGCCCGATGCCGTATACACCCCGGCGACGGTGATGAGCTGGCATAGCCAACGCCTGAATAACCATCGCCGCGTGTGGGTCTACGCCACCGGCGATGACCCGAGTGCTGAGCGCCCGCTGGCGATACTGCTCGACGGTCAGTTCTGGGCGGAAAGCATGCCTGTCTGGCCCGCGCTGGCAGCCCTTACCGAACAGGGTTTATTGCCGCCTGCCGTCTATCTGCTCATCGATGTGATTGATACCACCCACCGCAGCCAGGAATTGCCCTGTAATCCCGATTTCTGGCTGGCGATTCAGCAGGAATTATTACCGCAAGTGCAGGCGGTAACTCCCTTTAGCGATGATGCTGGCCGCACGGTGGTGGCCGGGCAGAGCTTTGGCGGTTTGTCAGCGCTCTATGCCGCCTTGCACTGGCCGCAGCGTTTTGGCTGCGTGCTGAGTCAGTCGGGTTCCTGTTGGTGGCCAACGCGCGACGGCCAGCAGGATGGCCTGCTTATCGAACAACTCAAACGCGGCGAGGTATCCGCGCAGGGGCTGCGTATTGTGCTGGAAGCCGGGGTGCGCGAGCCGATTATTTTCCGGGCCAATCAGGCCCTTTATGCCCAATTACAACACACACAGCAGACGGTTTTCTGGCGTCAGGTTGACGGCGGACATGATGCGCTTTGCTGGCGCGGCGGGCTGACCGCAGGGCTGATGACCCTCTGGCAACCTTTGACACGCGCGACGCAATAAGCGCAATTACGACAGGAGCCTGGTATGGAATGCAGCAACCCCTTCGATAATCAGCAGGGGCAATTTTTTATTCTGCAAAACGCGCAGCAGCAGTTTAGCCTGTGGCCACAGCAGTGCGCGCTTCCGCAAGGATGGCGCGTGGTATGCCAGCCCGCCTCGCAGGAGGCATGTAACGCCTGGCTCAACGCCAACTGGCAGAGTTTAACCCCGGCGCATCACGCCTGCTAAGGAGACGCGAATGACCACACGTTTACCCCTCGTAGCCGCGCAGCCTGGGATCTGGATGGCAGAAAAACTCTCCACGCTGCCCAATGCCTGGAGCGTGGCCCACTATGTCGAGCTGGACGGCGAACTGGACGCACCGCTACTGGCGAAGGCCATCAAAGAAGGCCTGGCCCAGGCTGATACTTTGCGGATGCGCTTTACAGAAGACAACGGCGAGGTCTGGCAGCAACTGGACGATGATAGCGTGTTTGCCTTGCCGCAGATTATTGATGTTCGCCATCATGCCGACCCGCATGCGGCCGCGCTGGCATTAATGCAGACCGATCTCGCGCAGGAGCTTCGCGTGGACAGCGGCAAACCGCTGTTCTGCCATGTGCTTATTCAGGTCGATAACCACCGCTGGTTCTGGTATCAGCGTTATCACCATCTGCTGGTAGATGGCTTTAGTTTTCCCGCCATTACCCGCCAGATTGTCGCCATTTACCGTGCCTTGCGTGCGGGTAATGCCATTCCCCCAACACCCTTTACCCCCTTTGCCGGGGTGGTGGACGAATATCAACGCTACCGGGAAAGCGACGCCTGGCAGCGTGACAAAGTCTTCTGGGCGGAACAAAAACGCATATTACCCGCACCGGCTTCCCTGTCACCTGCGCCACTGCCGGGCCGTGCGGCGACGACCGATATTCTGCGTTTGTCATGTCGCCTGGATACCGCCGCATTCCGTCGCCTGACCCAGGCGGCGAACCAGTGCCAGTCAGCCGATCTGGCGTTAGCGCTGGTGGCGTTGTGGTTAGGCCGACTCTGTGGGCGGCTGGATTATGCCGCCGGGTTTATTTTTATGCGCCGGATGGGCTCAGCGGCGCTGACCGCAACCGGGCCGGTGCTCAATGTGCTGCCGCTGGGCGTGCATATCGAGGAGACGCAAACCCTGGCGGAACTGGCCAGTGCCCTTGCCGGGCAACTGAAAAAGATGCGCCGCCATCAACGTTACAATGCCGAACAAATCCAGCGTGATGCCGGACGCGCTGCCGGGGATGAGCCGCTCTTTGGCCCGGTGTTTAACGTCAAAATGTTCGATTACCTGCTGGATATTGACGGGATTGCCGGACAAACCCATACACTGGCGACAGGCCCGGTCAATGATCTGGAGATTGCGCTCTTTCCGGACGAAGAGGGCGGCCTGACGCTGGACGTGCTGGCTAACCGCAGCCGCTACGATGAACGCGTGCTCAATAACCATGTCGCCCGCTTGCACAGCCTGTTGAGCCAGTTTGCCGCGGACCCGACGCTGCGCTGCGGTGAGGCGCAGTTGATTTCCATTGATGAGTGGCAGAGCATCGAAAAAATTAACGATACCGGCATGATGTTGCCAGCCACAACGCTGAGCCAACTGGTGGCCGAACAGGCGGCAAGAACGCCGGATGCTCCGGCGCTGGCCGATGCGTGCTGGCAATTAACCTACCGGGAGATGCGTGAGCAGGTGGTGGCGCTGGCGCAACTTCTACGTGAGCGCGGCGTTAAACCTGGCGACAGCGTTGCCGTCGCGTTACCGCGCTCTGTGTTTTTGACGCTGGCGCTGCACGGCATTGTTGAAGCCGGGGCTGCCTGGCTGCCGCTTGATACGGGTTACCCGGATGAGCGGCTGCACATGATGCTGGAAGATGCCAGGCCGCGTCTGCTTATCACCTCTGATGACCAGCTTTCACGGTTTAGTGGCCTGCCTGGCCTGAATCACCTTTGCTACAGCGCACCGCTGGCGGTGACGGGCGGCGAACCCCTGGCGCTGTCCCGCCCGGAACACACCGCCTATATCATCTTTACCTCGGGGTCTACCGGGCGACCGAAAGGGGTGATGGTTGGGCAGACCGCTATCGTCAACCGTCTGTTGTGGATGCAAAACCACTATCCGCTGAACGCGCAGGACGTCGTGGCGCAAAAGACGCCGTGCAGCTTTGATGTCTCCGTGTGGGAGTTCTGGTGGCCGTTTATTGCCGGCGCGCAATTGGTGATGGCGGAACCGGAGGCACACCGCGACCCGCAGGCGTTGCAACGCTTCTTCGCCCGTTTTGGCGTGACCACCACGCACTTCGTGCCGTCCATGCTGGCTGCGTTTGTTACATCGCTGACGCCAGAAACGGCGCGCGCAAATTGCCACACATTGAACAAGGTCTTTTGCAGCGGCGAAGCGCTTCCGGCGGCCCTGTGCCGCGAGTGGCAACAACTGACCGGCGTGCCTTTGCATAATCTTTATGGGCCTACAGAGGCCGCCGTTGATGTGAGCTGGTATCCGGCGTTTGGCGATGCGCTGGCGGCGGTGAAGGGCAACAGCGTACCGATTGGCTACCCCGTGTGGAATACGGGTCTGCGTATTCTGGATAGCATGATGCAGCCGGTACCGCCGGGTGTGGCGGGGGATTTGTACCTGACCGGTATTCAACTGGCGCAAGGCTATCTGGGGCGACCGGATCTTACCGCCAGCCGCTTTATCGCTGACCCCTTTGCGCCCGGCGAGCGTATGTATCGCACTGGTGATGTGGCGCAATGGCTGGAGAATGGCGCGGTGGAATATCTGGGCCGCAGCGACGATCAGCTAAAAATTCGCGGGCAGCGTATTGAGCCGGGCGAAATAGACAAGGCGTTACAGACACTGACTGATGTCGCGCAGGGCGTCGCCCATGCCTGCGTGCTCAATCAGGCGGCGGCAGGCAATGGTGATGCGCGCCAGTTGGTGGGCTATGTGGTCTCAGAGAGCGGTCTGCCGCTGGATCTCACCGCGCTGCGCGCGCAACTGAGTACGCAGCTACCGCCGCATATGGTGCCGGTGGTGCTGCTGCAACTCAGCGAGCTTCCGCTGAGTGCCAATGGCAAGCTCGACAGAAAAGCGCTGCCTCTGCCTGAGCCCGCGCGTGAGCAGGTCGGTCGGGCGCTGAATCCGGGCGTGGAAGTGCAGATTGCTCAGGCTTTTTCCGCGCTGCTCGGCTGCGAGGTTCAGCACGCGCAAGCCGATTTCTTTGCCCTCGGCGGGCACTCTTTGCTGGCGATGCGCCTGGCTGCACAACTGAGCCAGACGTTTGCGCGCCCGGTGACGCCGGGGCAGGTTATGGTAGCCTCAACGGTCGAGAAACTGGCGGTCTTGCTGACGCAGACGCAGGCCGATAGCCAGCTTGGTCTGCAAACCCTTCTGCCCTTGCGTGATGGCGACGGGCCGGTGCTGTTCTGTTTCCATCCGGCTTCTGGTTTTGCCTGGCAGTTCAGCGTGCTGGCGCGCTATCTCTCGCCGCGCTGGGCGATTATGGGTATCCAGTCTCCGCGTCCTGATGGGCCGATGCAGCAGGCCGCCACACTGGATGAGGTGTGCGAACACCATCTTGCGACACTGCTTGCACAGCAGCCACATGGGCCTTATCACCTGTTTGGTTATTCGCTGGGCGGAACCCTGGCGCAGGGGATTGCCGCCCGGCTGCGGGCGCGCGGGGAAACGGTCGCATTTTTAGGGCTGCTGGATACCTGGCCGCCGGAGACGCAGAACTGGGCGGAGAAAGAGGCCAACGGGCTGGATCCTGCCGTGCTGGCGGAAATCGAGCGCGAGCGACAGGCGTTTCTGGCGGCGCAAAAAGGACAGGCCTCGACGGAACTGTTTGCCGCGATTGAAGGTAACTATGGCGATGCGGTACGTCTGTTGACCACGGCCCACAGCGCGAAATTTGACGGTAAAGCGACGCTCTTTGTCGCCGAACGCACGCTGACGCCGGGGATGGATCCGCAAAAGGCCTGGTCGCCGTGGGTGAGTGAACTGGAGGTTTATCGTCAGGATTGCGCCCATGTGGATATCATTTCCCCGCAGGCGTTTGAAGCAATTGGCCCGGTTGTGCGGGAGCTGTTGGGGTAGGGGGAAAATGCCCCCGGTGGCGCAGTCGCTTACCGGGGTACGGGTGTAGATACTGTGAACGCCTTCAACCTTTTTAGCCATGGCTGACTCGTCTTCCCGCATGACAACCACAGCGACATCTTTGTGCCCCCCTGGCGCAGAGCGTGCAGCGAGTAACTCGAGTCAAACCGACCGCAGGCAGCGGGGCGGGAGGCGAACGCAGTGCGAAGCACCGATTTCTTTGCGGGGCCGCGGGGATTGTAAAGGGGAACGCGGTGTTCCCCTTTACCCGTTCACGTGTCCGAAGGTGACATTTCGCCATGAACATAAGGTGAACGGAACCCGCCTCCTGAGCCGCATTTCCCCCTCACCCTAACCCTCTCCCCAAAGAGGAGAGGGGACTGTTCGTGCTCGCATTTTTGTGGGGATTCCTCAGCTCCAGGGGAGAGGGAGAAAACCGGTGGTCGCCCGGATAAGGCGGTTGTACCGCATCCGGGACAGCATCAGAGCGAACGTCGTCCCAGCGGCACCACCAGCGGCGTACCGGCGATCGGATCTTCAATAATCATACAACGCAAACCGTATACCGCTTCGATAAGTTCCGCGGTCACAATCTCTTTCGGCGCGCCTTGCGCCACTATCTTGCCGTCTCGCAGGGCAATCAAATGGGTAGCGTAGCGACAGGCCTGATTCAAATCATGCAGCACCGCCGCCAGCGTATACCCCTGCTCGCGGTTTAACGCGCTGAGCAACTCCAACAGATCAATCTGATAGCTGATATCAAGCCAGGTGGTCGGCTCATCAAGCAGCATGATCGAGGTCTCTTGCGCCAGCACCATTGCTATCCACGCGCGCTGCCGCTGGCCGCCGGAGAGCGTGTCCACACTCTGCAACGCCAGCGTGTCCACCCCGGTGGCGCGCATGGCGCGGGTAACCGCCTGCTCATCCTCCTGACGCCAGCGGGTAAACAGCGGCTGGTGCGGATAGCGGCCACGGGCGACCAGCTCCTGAACGGTGATATCACCAGGCGTAGTGGCATTTTGCGCCAGCAGCCCGACACGTCGCGCCACCTCTTTACTGGCAAAACGCTGGATCCGCTCGCCGTCCAGATAAACATGGCCTTTCTCTGGCGTCATCAGGCGGCTCAGGGTGCGCAGCAGCGTCGATTTCCCACAGCCGTTCGGCCCAATAATCGCCGTGAAATGGCCATCGGGAATCGAAACGCTCAGGTCTCTGGCGACAATTTTCTTACCGTAGCCCAGGGTTAACTGTTCGCCATGCAAACGGGCCTGAGTATCGATCATTTCTTACGGGACTCCTGAATTAACAAGGCGATAAGGTAGATACCGCCAATGCTGACGGTGACGACGCCCACCGGCAACTGATAAGGGATAAACAGCCGTTGTGCGCAAATGTCCGCGGCCAGCAGCAGAAGGGCACCGCAGAGGGCCGACTGTGCAAGGCCCCAGCGTGTGGTGGCGCTGATGCGCCGGGCAATATGCGGCGCGACGAGCGCGATAAATGAGATAGGCCCGGCAAGTGCCGTGGCGGAGGCGGTCAGCACAACGGCCACCAGCATCAGCAGCAGGCGCGAACGCTCCACGCTCACGCCAAGGGCGCAGGCGCTGTCATCCCCCATCTCCAGCAGCCGCATACGGCGGGAAAGCAACGCTGCGCCGATAAACATCAGCAGAATAAACGGCGCAGAGGGGAAGGTTTTGGCCCAGGTCAAACCATTAAGCGACCCCGCATTCCACAGCCCGGCAGTAAGCGAGGTTTCCAGCGAGGCCTGTAAAATCAGCCAGGTGTTAAAAGCCATCAACATTGCCCGTACGCCGATGCCGACAATAATCAGGCGGAAGGTTTCAATGCCGTTGCGCCACGCCAGCGACCAGACGATGAACGACGTCAGAATGCCGCCCGCCATAGCGGCGAGCGTAATCGCCGTCAGATGCTGACCAAAAAACACCATTGCCACCAGCACGCCACTCCATGCCCCGGTGTTAAAGCCCATCACATCCGGGCTGCCTAACGGGTTTCGCATCAGCGACTGGAAGATAGCGCCGCTGACGCCCAGCGCGGCACCGATCAGCAGCGCCATCAGAACGCGGGGCAGCCGCCATTCGATGACCACAAGCTGCATGGCGCGCGGCGCACTCCCGGTGAGCGCATTAATGACCTGGCTGCTATCGAGCATCACCGCACCGCTGCGCAGACCCCAGAGGGCAAAGGCCAGGCTTGCCAGCAGCATCAGCAGACAACTGATGATCAGACGACGGGACGGGGCGGTCACAGGCCACCTCCGCGCGTGCGGCGAACCAGGATAATCAGAACCGGTGCGCCAATAAAAGCGCTAACAACCGAAACGCGCAGCTCACCCGGCACCAGCAGACGGCCAATAATATCGGCAAACAGCAACAGGGCAGGGGTGGCGATGAGGGTCACCGGCAGCGACCAGCGGTGATCGGCCCCCACCAGCCAGCGCGAAAGGTGCGGCATCATCAGCCCGATAAAGGCGATGGGGCCGACCACTGCGGTCGCGCTACCGCAAAGTACGGTGATGGCCAGCAGACCAGAAAGCTGCGTGCGCGCCACTTTGCTGCCGAGCGCAGTCGCGGTATCGCTGCCCAGATTGAGACTGTTCAGCGCCCGGCTGGAGATGAGCGCAATACTTGCAGCCAATAGCACCGGCAGAAGCACAATTTTCACTGTTTGCAGGGTGCGAATATCCAGTGATCCGGCCTGCCAGAAGCGCAATTGATCGTAGACATCGGCGTTGAGTAGCGAAATGCCGCTGGAAAGCCCTTCGAGCACGGCGGCCAGCGCCACACCCGCCAGCGTCAGACGTACCGGGCTCAGTTGCCCTCCGCCCTGGCTGCCAGTAAAGGCCACGATCAGCGAAGCGATCAGTGCGCCACCAAAGGCCAGCGCCAGTTGTTCAACGGGGGAGGCGGCGCCAAACAAGGCCGCACCCAGGACAATGGCGAAACTGGCCCCGGCATTGACGCCCAGCAGGCCCGGGTCGGCCAGCGGGTTGCGGGTGAGGGTTTGCATCAGCGCGCCCGCCAGGCCCAGTGCGCCGCCCGCGAGTAATCCGGCCAGGGTGCGAGGCAAGCGTGCGTCGCGAATAATGGTGCAGTCTGCGCTCTGGCAGGTGCCTGTCAGCGCATCAACAATCACGCTGGCGGGCACCGTTTTAGCACCGACCAGCATACTGAGCGCCATTGCCACAATAAGCAGTATCAATAGCCCGAAAAGCGTGAGAGCACGCCTCGAGGAACGAGGAAGCGACATAAAACATTCCTGACTTGATAATGATAGTAATTATCGTTATCGATCTTGTTTGCTTATGTTACCATGCACGCCCTGGAATGGATAAAAAAAGATTGCCTTAAGGCGTTGTAATGAACCAACAATCCCGGCTGCTGAATGTAAGCCTTCTGAAGACGCATCCGGCCTTTCGTGCCGTGTTTCTTGCCCGTTTCATCTCAATCTTATCGCTGGGTTTGCTGGGCGTTGCCGTCCCGGTACAGATTCAGGCGATGACCGGTTCAAGCTGGCAGGTGGGCCTGTCCGTTACCCTGACCGGCGGCGCGATGTTCGTTGGATTGATGACGGGCGGCGTCCTGGCCGACCGTTATGAACGCAAAAAATTGATTCTGCTGGCGCGAGGCACCTGCGGCATGGGTTTTATCGGCCTGTGGCTTAACACGCAGTTGCCGGAACCGTCCCTGCTGGCGATTTATTTGCTCGGTTTATGGGACGGTTTTTTCGCATCCCTCGGCGTGACCGCGCTGCTGGCGGCAACCCCGGCGCTGGTCGGGCGTGAGAATTTAATGCAGGCCGGGGCGATCACCATGCTGACGGTGCGCCTGGGTTCGGTGATTTCCCCGATGTGCGGCGGCCTGTTGCTGGCAACGGGTGGGGTGGCCTGGAATTACGGGCTGGCGGCGGCAGGGACCTTTATCACCCTGTTGCCATTAGTGAGTTTGCCTGTCTTGCCGCCTCCGCCACAGCCGCGTGAACACCCGCTGTCTTCGCTGGTGGCGGGTATGCGTTTTTTGTTCAACAGCCCGCTGATTGGCGGTATCGCGCTGCTGGGGGGCTTGTTGACCATGGCCAGCGCCGTGCGCGTGCTGTATCCCGCACTGGCTGTTGAGTGGCGCATCCCGGCGGCGCAAATTGGCGTACTGTATGCGGCAATCCCGCTTGGCGCGGCGACAGGCGCGTTAACCAGTGGGCGGCTGGCGCAACATCCGCGTCCGGGCCTGTTGATGTTGGGCAGTAGCGTGGGGGCGTTTGTTGCTATTGGGTTATTCAGCCTGATGCCTTACTGGGTGCTGGGCGCGGCGTTTCTGGCCCTGTTTGGCTGGCTGAGTGCGATCAGTTCACTGTTGCAGTACACGTTGATTCAAACGCAAACGCCGGAAGCGATGCTGGGGCGTATCAACGGTCTGTGGACGGCGCAAAACGTCACGGGCGATGCGATTGGCGCGGCAGTCCTGGGCGGGCTTGGGGTTGTGATGACGCCAGCGGCCTCGGCGAGTAGCAGTGGTTTTGTGCTGGCGATGGTGGGTGTGATGCTGGTGCTGACGTTGCGCGAATTGCGTCGGTTTCGCCAGATTCCGCTGGCTTCCCCGGATGGCGGCGCAGGCGCCTGATCCGGGCTACGACCGGTTTTCTCCCTCTCCCCCTGGGAGAGGGTTGGGGTGAGGGGAATATGCGGCTCGGAAGGTGGGTTCCGTTCAC
>OKVY01000161.1_pt1 | contig 32535 bp, 31 predicted proteins | sample 1606931 | NCBI WGS metagenome assembly OKVY01 (sample SAMN03281017, study PRJEB24777) | human gut metagenome | isolation source: fecal sample PR221 from 1 month old male Chinese infant, caesarean... | reverse complement strand
CCTACCCGGGTTCAGTACGGGCCGTACCTTATGAACCCCTATTTGGCCTTGCTCCGGGTGGAGTTTACCGTGCCGCGAACTGTTACCAGCCGCGCGGTGCGCTCTTACCGCACCCTTTCACCCTTACCTGATCCCACTTGCGCGGGCCATCGGCGGTTTGCTCTCTGTTGCACTGGTCGTAGGCTGTTACACCCCCCAGGCGTTACCTGGCACCCTGCCCTATGGAGCCCGGACTTTCCTCCCCTTCGCCTGTCTCCCCCGAAGGAGGACAACGACGAAGCGGCGACTGTCTGGTCAGCTTCGGCGCGCAGTATAGAGGGTTTGCGCGCCGATGTCACCCCTCAGCAGACATGCCAACCTGTAAGGTGGCCGCAATGTTGCGGGATGCATGATAAATATTGTCAAACGCACCACGGAACGCCTCTTCCAGCGTACCAATACTGGTCAGAACGCTGAATACCGCGTCAATACCATACTGATGCACAATGCCAACATCACGCGTCAGGCTTCCGGCAATACCGATAACTGGCTTGTGGTATTTTTTTGCCACGTTCGCCACGCCCACCGGCACTTTACCGTGGATACTCTGGCTGTCGATACGGCCTTCGCCTGTGACCACCAGGGTACAATCATGAATATGTTCTTCCAGATTCAAGGCCTGGGTTACGATTTCGATACCGCTACGCAGCTCCGCGCCGAGGAATGCCATCAACGCGGCGCCCATCCCACCCGCCGCACCGGCTCCTGGCACATTTTTCACATCAATATGCAGCGATTTTTTAATCACATCGGCGTAATGGGCAAGATTACGGTCCAGCTCAACGATCAGCGCTTCCGTCGCGCCTTTTTGTGGCCCAAAGATACGCGATGCGCCTTTTTCGCCGGTCAGCGGGTTTGTCACATCACAGGCAACACGAATGGTGCAGCCTTCAAGACGCGGATCGAGCCCGGAAACATCAATAGCATTCAGGCTTATCAGGCTACCGCCGCCGTTGCCGATGTCGGTACCATTGGCATCGCACAGCTTCGCGCCAAGCGCCTGTACCATACCCGCTCCGCCGTCGTTCGTTGCGCTACCGCCGATGCCGATAATAATGTTTTTCGCCCCATGATCCAGCGCGTGCAAAATAAGTTCCCCGGTGCCGCGTGAAGTGGTGATCAGAGGGTTTCGTAATTCAGGGGGCACAAGTGCCAGACCGCTGGCGGCGGCCATCTCTATAAAGGCTGTTTTACCGTCGCCGGACATCCCCCAACGCGCATCGACATTTTCACCTAAAGGGCCGGTGACGCATGCGCTGTGCACAGAACCTTTTGTCGCGGCAATCATGGCTTCAACCGTTCCCTCACCGCCATCTGCGACCGGAACTGAAACGTATTGAGCATTCGGGAAAATTTCCCGAAATCCTTTTTCTATCGCCTGCGCTACTTCGGTAGCAGAAAGGCTTTCTTTATAAGAGTCTGGGGCGATTACGATTTTCATAGTTGATTAGCCTGACATTGCCGCGCAAGGCATTCATTTCACCTCACAGGCCATTCACGTCACCGCGATTTTCGACCTGCAAGGTGTTGATGCTTAAGAAATTCAGGGTGCGCTCCCGCACCCTTCTTATTAGCGAGAGATTTCTACTTTCGCCAGTTTTTCGTAGTAGCACGCGAGAGCGCTGTGGTCGTCGCTACCGTGACCATCAGCACGCAATGCCTGCATCATTTCCATGACTGCGGCAGTCAGCGGCAACTGCGCACCTACCCCATGAGAGGTATCGAGTGCGTTGGAGAGATCTTTGATATGCAGGTCGATACGGAAACCCGGTTTAAAGTTGCGGTTGAGTACCATCGGTGCTTTTGCTTCCAGCACGGTGCTGCCAGCCAGACCACCGCGGATTGCCTGGAATACCAGCTCAGGATTCACACCCGCTTTCGTTGCCAGAGACAGCGCTTCAGACATTGCAGCAATGTTCAGCGCTACGATGACCTGGTTAGCCAGTTTGGTCACGTTACCCGCGCCGATATCGCCGGTATGAACAACGGAACCGGCCATGGCTTTCAGCAGATCGTAGTATTTGTCGAACAGCGCTTTGTCACCGCCAACCATTACGGACAGGGTACCGTCGATCGCTTTCGGTTCACCGCCGCTTACCGGCGCGTCCAGCATCTCGATGCCTTTTGCTTTCAGACCTTCGCTGATTTCACGGCTGGCCAGCGGAGCGATGGAGCTCATATCGATCAGAACAGTACCTGGTTTAGCGCCTTCAATGATGCCGCCTTCGCCCAGCGCAACTTCTTTTACGTGCGGGGAGTTTGGCAGCATGGTGATGATCACATCACACTGCTCTGCGATGGCTTTAGCGCTGCTTGCGGCTTCTGCGCCAGCGGCGATCAGTTCTGCGACCACATCGCTATTGCGGTCGGAGACCACCAGTGAGTAACCTGCTTTAATGAGGTTTTTACTCATTGGTTTACCCATGATGCCCAGGCCAATGAAACCAACTTTCATCGTCATAATTGCGTCTCTCTCTTTATTCAGTGGTGGTTTGGTTATTTTTTAAAGGCATCAGCCAGTTTCTGCGTACCCGCACGGAACACCCCCAGGTCGCTGCCAACAGCAACGATGGTCGCACCCCATTCCAGATAGCGGCGGGCATCTGCCTCAACAGGCGCCAGGATACCGCTCGGTTTACCATGTGCTTTTGCACGCGCAAAAATATGCTGGATGGTGCGCTGTACTTCCGGGTGCGCAGCATTGCCGATATAACCCAGGGTTGCCGCCAGGTCGCTCGGACCGACGAATACACCGTCAACGCCGTCGGTTTTGAGGATAGCGTCGAGGTTATCCACGCCTTCCTGGCTTTCGATCTGCACGATGATGGTGATGTTTTTGTTCGACTGCGCGAAGTAATCCGGTACGGTGCCAAACATATTGGCGCGGTGAGACACGGACACGCCGCGGATACCTTCAGGCGGATAACGGGTTGCCGCCACGGCGTTTGCTGCTTCTTCTGCCGTTTCAACAAACGGGACGAGGAAGTTGTAGAAACCAATATCCAGCAGACGTTTGATCACAACCGGATCGTTCGTCGGAATACGTACCACCGGTGCGCTGACGCTGCCTTTCAGCGCCATCAACTGCGGTACAAAAGAGAGCACGTCATTCGGGGCGTGTTCACCGTCCAACAGCAGCCAGTCAAACCCTGCCAGGCCCAGAACCTCAGTGCTGATATGACTACCCAGCGCCGACCAACAACCGATCTGAACCTGATTTGCCGCCAGCGCAGCTTTAAATTTGTTCGGGAAGATATCGTTACTCATCTTTTGCACCTTAATTTTTTAAGCCGTTGCTTACTTTTTCAATTCCATACGTTTGATGTCGCCTACCACAAACAGGTAGCACACCATCATCATCAGGGCCGAGCATCCGACAAAAATCAGCGCCCCGTTGAACGAATGCAACTCTTTGACCATGTACCCAATTACCAGCGGGGTCACAATCGATGCCACATTACCGAACACGTTAAACACGCCGCCGCACAGACCGACAATTTCTTTCGGTGCGATATCGGAGATAACCGGCCAGCCCAACGCGCCGAAACCTTTACCGAAGAATGCCAGTGCCATCAACGCGATAACCAGCACGGTGTTGTCGGTGTAGTTACACAGAATGATGCTGGAAGCCAACAACATCCCGACTACGATGGGGAATTTACGCGCCATGGTCAAAGTACAACCACGTTTAATCAGGTAGTCAGAGAACAGACCGCCCAGCACACCGCCCCCAAAACCACACAGGGCCGGAATGGACGCGACAAAACCCACTTTCAAAATTGACATGCCTTTATCCTGCACCAGGTAAATCGGGAACCAGGTCAGAAAAAACCATGTGATCGTGTTCAGGAAGTACTGACCGAAGAACACGCCGAGCATCATACGGCTGGATAACAGTTGCTTGATGTAATCCAGTTTCGGGCCAGATTGCTTATCGCTGTCGGTTTTTTTGTGGTCCATATCAACCACCGCGCCGTTAGCAGAAATGTAATCCAGCTCTTCGCGAGTCATACGTGGATGGTCAGTTGGGTTATGAATGTATTTAACCCAGGCCGCCGTCAGCACAAAACCAATCACGCCCATCACGGTGAAAACATGTTCCCAGCCCCACGCGAAGGTCAGCCAACCCAGCAGCGGAGAGAACAGTGCGAGTGAAAAATACTGCGCCGCGTTAAAAATCGCCGAAGCGGTACCGCGCTCTTTTGCCGGGAACCAGGCCGCCACAATACGGGCGTTTGCCGGGAAAGAAGGCGCTTCCGAGAAGCCCAGCATAAAGCGCATGATAAACATCGAGACCCCGGCCCATGCGAGCGGGAATACGTCGACAAAGCCTTGCAAGAAGGTAAAGAGCGACCAGAAGAACAGGCTCCAGGTGTACACTTTTTTCGAGCCATAGCGGTCAAGTAACCAGCCACCTGGGATCTGCATCAGCAGATACGCCCAGCCAAACGCAGAAAAAATGTAACCCATCGATACAGAGTCAAGGTGCAACTCTTTCGCGACATCGGTCCCCGCAATAGAGAGCGTGGCGCGGTCCGCATAGTTAACTGCTGTAACAATAAATATAATGAGCAGAATTAAATAGCGAGTTGGTATTCCCCTTTTTACCTCAACTGAACTTTGCACAGACATATGGTTTCCCCTGGTGCAGCTTAATTTAAAGATATAATTTTCTTGATATGTAATTTACCCGATATATAAAAAGAAACTCACGAAAAGTAATATCAGGTAATAGCATGTTTGTATTTTATTACCGCACAGTATAATCACCGCCAGCCAGCCACGCACTGGTGGTTTGCTCAATTTTAATATGAACCATTAAGATTATTTTGAGCATATGCACACATAGCTGGGCGCTGATGCACAGATCTGGTAATTCACATCCTTACAGGACGGGTAATCACGAAAATAAGTGATTTAGATCACATTTTAATATTGAGACTCCTGACATTCTTATTTCATCAAACGAGGTTTTAACTTCTGATAATTACAGAATATCCTCCCTTTCTTTTTTTGAGTAATGCATCGTATCGTTAGCTGGAGATTACTTGATAATGGCCGACATTGAAATTAGACAGCAGTCGCCTACGGCGTTTTATATTAAAGTACACGACACCGATAATGTCGCTATCATCGTTAATGACAATGGATTAAAAGCGGGTACCCGTTTTCCGGATGGTCTCGAATTAATCGAACATATCCCGCAAGGTCATAAAGTTGCGCTGGTAGATATTCCTCATCATGGGGAAATTATCCGTTACGGTGAAGTTATCGGTTATGCGGTGCGTGATATTGCACGCGGAAGCTGGATTGACGAATCCACCGTTGAATTACCGAAAGCGCCGCCGTTGAACACACTGCCACTGGCGACTAAAGTGCCCGAGCCGTTGCCGCCGCTGGAGGGTTACACCTTCGAAGGCTATCGCAACGCCGATGGCAGCGTCGGTACCAAGAATCTCCTTGGCATCACCACCAGCGTGCATTGTGTGGCGGGTGTGGTCGACTATGTGGTGAAAATTATCGAACGCGACCTGCTGCCGAAATATCCGAATGTGGATGGCGTGGTCGGTCTGAACCATCTGTACGGTTGTGGCGTGGCGATTAACGCACCGGCAGCCGTTGTGCCTATCCGCACTATTCACAACATCGCGCTGAACCCGAACTTTGGTGGTGAAGTGATGGTCATCGGCCTGGGCTGTGAAAAACTGCAGCCTGAACGCCTGCTTAAGGGTACAGAAGATGTGAAAGCGATTCCGGTAGACGATGCCAGTATTGTCCGTCTGCAGGATGAACATCATGTCGGTTTCAAATCCATGGTTGACGATATTTTGCAAGTTGCGGTTCGTCATCTGGAAAAACTCAACCTGCGCCAGCGCGAAACCTGCCCGGCTTCTGAACTGGTTGTCGGCATGCAGTGTGGTGGTAGTGACGCCTTCTCCGGCGTGACCGCAAACCCGGCTGTCGGTTACGCCTCTGACCTGCTTATACGTTGCGGTGGCACGGTCATGTTCTCCGAAGTGACCGAAGTGCGTGATGCTATCCATCTGCTTACGCCGCGTGCAATCAATGAAGAAGTGGGCAAACGCCTGCTGGAAGAGATGGCCTGGTACGATAACTACCTGGACATGGGGCAAACTGACCGTAGCGCTAACCCGTCGCCGGGTAACAAGAAAGGCGGTCTGGCAAACGTGGTGGAAAAAGCGCTGGGCTCGATCGCGAAATCAGGTAAGAGCGCCATCTCCGAAGTGCTTTCTCCGGGACAGCGTCCGACCAAACGTGGTCTGATTTACGCGGCAACGCCGGCCAGTGACTTTGTCTGCGGCACGCAGCAGGTTGCGTCGGGTATCACCGTGCAGGTCTTTACCACTGGTCGTGGTACGCCGTACGGTCTGATGGCGGTGCCGGTTATCAAGATGGCAACCCGCACTGAACTGGCCAATCGTTGGTATGACCTGATGGATATCAACGCAGGGACTATCGCAACGGGCGAAGAGACTATCGAGGAGGTGGGCTGGAAGCTGTTCCACTTTATCCTTGATGTCGCAAGCGGTCGTAAGAAAACCTTTTCTGATCAATGGGGCCTGCACAACCAACTGGCTGTCTTTAACCCGGCTCCGGTGACTTGATTCATCAATAAACCTCATCGTTTAGCATGGCTTCGGCCATGCTTTTTTTTTGCTTTTTTGCCGCCCTTAACTTTCGAAAACCTCCTTTCGCTTTCGTATCTTTCATTTTTCTGACTTAACTCACAAAAAAACGTTACGAAACCCTATACCTTCTTTCGAAGAAAACAAACGAAAGGTTTCGGAGGCAGGATGTACATCATTTCGACGAAAGCGATGCTTAACAAAGCGCAGCAAGAAGGCTACGCCGTCCCGGCATTCAATATCCACAATCTTGAAACGTTACAGGTAGTAGTAGAGACCGCCGCAGAGCTGCGTTCTCCCCTGATTGTTGCGGGCACGCCGGGTACATTCAGTTATGCCGGAACAGGCAACATCGTCGCCATCGCTGGCGATCTGGCAAAAACCTTTAATCAACCACTGGCCATACATCTCGATCATCATGAACAACTTGCTGATATAGAAAGCAAAGTCCTCAGCGGCGTGCGTTCCGTTATGATCGACGGCTCCCATCATCCTTTCGCCACAAATATTGAACTGGTGAAAAAAGTCACTGATTACTGCCACCGCTATGACGTCAGTGTTGAAGCGGAACTGGGCCGTCTGGGTGGACAAGAGGACGATCTGGTCGTGGAGGGTAAGGACGCCCTTTATACCAACCCCGAACAAGCATTTGAATTCGTACGTCAGACGGGAATCGACTCGCTGGCTGTTGCTATCGGAACCGCTCATGGCCTGTATGCCGCTGAACCCAAACTCGATTTTGACCGCCTTGAAGAGATTCGCCAGCGCGTAAATATACCGTTGGTGCTGCACGGCGCCTCAGGTTTGTCTGCCGATGATATCCGCCGGGCCATTAGCCTTGGCATTTGTAAGGTCAACGTCGCGACAGAGCTGAAAATCGCCTTCTCGGGCGCGCTCAAGTCATATCTGGCTTCACATCCGGACGCCAGCGATCCGCGGCATTACATGGTGCCAGCAAAGGTTGCCATGAAAGAGGTGGTACGGAAAGTTATCGCCGACTGCGGCTGCGAAGGAAAATTGTGAAAGCAGTTAACTAATTATTGAAAGAATTCAGAAATAACCCGGAGGATATAGTGAAAGATATTATTGCCCGCCATAAGGCAGGGGAGCACCTCGGCATCTGCTCAGTCTGTTCAGCGCACCCGATGGTTATAGAAGCTGCGCTTCGCTTTGATGCTCATAGCGATAACAAAGTGCTGATTGAAGCGACATCGAACCAGGTGAATCAGTTTGGCGGCTATACCGGGATGAGACCGGCAGATTTTCGGGATTTTGTTTTTACGATTGCAAAAGAGGTGGGGTTCCCACTGGAGCGGTTAATTTTAGGCGGCGACCATCTCGGGCCCAACTGTTGGCAGCACGAGACCGCAGAAACGGCAATGGAAAAATCCGTCGACCTTATTAAGGCCTATGTCGCTGCAGGTTTCACGAAGATCCATCTTGATGCGTCAATGTCCTGCGCAGACGATCCCGTTCCTTTGGATCCGAAGGTCGTCGCCGAGCGTGCCGCACGTTTGTGCAAGGCCGCAGAAGAAACTGCCAGCGATGAGCTGAAAAAATCGCTGACCTATGTGATTGGGACCGAAGTCCCGGTTCCTGGCGGCGAAGCAAGCAGCATTGATACGGTTCACGTGACCCGAGTAGAAGATGCCGCCAGCACGCTTGAAACCCACCGGGCTGCCTTCCATGCGCTTGGGCTGGATGAAGCGATGAGCCGCGTTATCGGCATTGTCGTGCAACCGGGCGTCGAGTTTGATCACACCCAGATTATTCACTATCAACCTCACGAAGCCGAAGCTCTCTCCGCCTGGATTCGCCAGACACCAATGGTGTACGAAGCTCATTCGACAGACTATCAGTCCCGCCAGGCTTACCGTGCGCTGGTACGCGATCACTTTGCCATCCTGAAAGTTGGCCCTGCCCTCACCTTCGCCCTGCGCGAAGCCATTTTTGCTCTGGCGCAAATGGAAAACGAGCTTGTTATCCCGGAAAACCGCAGTCGTGTGCTGGAGGTGATTGACGAGGTGATGCTCAACGAGCCGGGCTACTGGAAAAAGTATTATCACCCGACATGGAGCCAGGCGATGGTGGACATCCATTTCAGCCTGTCTGATCGCATTCGCTACTATTGGCCACATCCACGCATCCGCCAGGGCGTAGAGAAACTTATCGCCAACCTGAGTGCCATCCCGCTACCGCTGGGGCTAATCAGCCAGTACTTGCCCGTTCAGTTTGAACGTCTATTGCATAACGAGATCGTCGCGACGCCGCAGAATCTTATCAATGACAAAATACAGGATGTATTACGCGCCTACCGTTATGGATGCGCCGAAGAAGCAGCCTGATTTCTGGAGAATGTATGAGTCAACTATTTGTCCGAACCGGAATTGAATTTAGCTCGTGTCAGCAGGCGTTGGCACACATAGGTGAAGAGATGCTGGCGAAAGGCGTCGTGCATGATTCTTATCCTGCGGCATTGCTGGAACGTGAAGCGATTTACCCGACAGGGATCGCCCTTGAACGCCATGCCGTTGCAATCCCGCACTGCGAGGCGACTCATGCAAAGTCAGCGGCAATTTATCTTATTCGACCGGATAAACCAGTGAATTTTCAACAGGCTGATGATGACGGTGACATTGCAGTTTCGCTGATCATCGCACTGATTGTTGAGAACCCTGCGGCACAGCTTAAGCTCCTGCGCCGCCTTTTTAGTGAGCTACAAAACCCGAATGCGCTTGAGGCGTTGATGACGACGCCTTCCGATCGCCTGGCAACGCTTTTTCGGGAAACGATCCTTGAGCCTGAGAATTGCGAACAGGCTTCATAAGATACTGATAATAAAAGGAGTAACCTATGAAACGTAAAATCATCGTCGCCTGCGGCGGCGCGGTCGCCACCTCCACAATGGCGGCAGAAGAGATCAAAGAACTCTGCGAAGCGAATAACATCAGCGTCGAACTGGTGCAGTGCAGAGTTAATGAGATCGAAACCTATATGGATGGCGTCGATCTTATCTGCACAACGGCAAAAGTGGATCGTACCTTCGGCGATATTCCGGTGGTACACGGCATGCCGTTCATTTCTGGTGTCGGCATTGAGGCACTCCAGCAAAAAATCCTGACCATTCTTGTGGGGTGAAGCCATGTTTAGCGAAATCATGCGCTATATCCTCGACCTGGGCCCCACCGTCATGCTGCCGGTGGTGATCATCATCTTCTCAAAATTATTGGGGATGAAGCTCGGGGACTGCTTTAAATCCGGTCTGCATATCGGGATTGGTTTTGTTGGCATCGGGCTGGTTATTGGCCTGATGCTGGACTCTATTGGTCCGGCGGCAAAAGCCATGGCAGAACAGTTTCAAATAAATCTGCATGTCATTGATGTCGGCTGGCCTGGCTCATCCCCAATGACCTGGGCCTCGCAGATTGCGCTCATTGCTATTCCTGTCGCGATTGCCGTGAACGTACTGATGCTGGTCACCAGGATGACCCGCGTGGTGAACGTTGATATCTGGAATATCTGGCATATGACTTTTACCGGCGCGATGCTGCATATCGCAACGGGTTCCTACTGGATCGGGATTTTGGGTGTCGTCGTGCATGCCGCCTTCGTCTACAAACTGGGGGACTGGTTTGCGAAGGATACCCGCGATTTCTTCGGCCTTGAGGGTATCGCCATCCCACACGGCAGCTCAGCTTATCTCGGCCCGATTGCCGTGCTGGTCGACACTATCATTGAGAAAATCCCCGGACTCAACCGCGTTCACTTTAGCGCGGATGATATCCAGAAACGCTTTGGTCCGTTTGGTGAACCGGTAACCGTCGGCTTTGTTATGGGTATCGTTATCGGCCTGCTGGCAGGCTATGACGCTAAAGGCGTACTGCAACTGGCCGTCAAAACAGCCGCCGTTATGCTGCTGATGCCACGTGTCATTAAGCCCATCATGGACGGTCTGACGCCGATTGCAAAACATGCCCGTAAACGTCTGCAGGCTAAATTTGGTAGCCAGGAGTTCCTGATCGGTCTCGATCCGGCACTGCTGCTGGGCCATACATCGGTTGTCTCTGCCAGCTTGATCTTTATTCCGCTGACGATCCTCATCGCAGTGCTGGTGCCGGGCAATCAGGTGTTGCCGTTCGGTGACCTGGCAACGATCGGTTTCTTTGTGGCGATGGCGGTTGCCGTGCATCAGGGGAATCTGTTCCGCACGCTGATTTCCGGGACAATTATCATGGGCATCACCCTTTGGATTGCCACCCAAACTATTGGCTTCCATACACAGCTTGCTGCGAATGCAGGCGCGCTGAAAGCCGGAGGGATGGTTGCCTCAATGGACCAGGGCGGTTCTCCAATAACCTGGCTGCTTATTCAGCTCCTCACCTGGCAGAACATCGTCGGCTTCACCGTCATTGGTGTGATTTATCTCGCCGGCGTACTGCTCACCTGGCGCAGAGCGCGCAACTTCGCAGCCGCGGAAAAGGCCGCCGCCGCGATACAACAAACGCACGTCACATCTTGATATTCAGGGGAGCCACCGCTCCCCTTTTCATTCCTGGAGAAAGTTATGAAATCAGTGGTTATTCACGCTGAGGGGAACATCTGCGTTGAAGAACGTCCTGAACCTCAGTTAAAGCATGACGATGACGTCAAAGTCAGAGTAGTCAGTTCCGGGTTATGCGGTTCTGATATCCCGCGGATTTTCGCAAAAGGAGCCCATTTTTACCCTATTACCCTGGGGCATGAATTCAGCGGCTATATCCAAGAAATGGGGAAAAGCGTTACCGACCTCGCAACGGGCGACGCGGTAGCCTGCGTGCCACTCCTTCCCTGCTTCGACTGCCCGGAATGCCGCAAGCAATACTTTTCTTTGTGCAAACGCTACCAGTTTGTCGGGTCACGGAGCGACGGCGGCAATGCGGAGTACGTTGTGGTCAGACGGGCAAATCTGATTCGTCTGCCAGAAAAAATGGCCATTGAGGATGGCGCTTTTATCGAACCTATCACGGTCGGTCTGCACGCGTTTCATCTGGCGGGCGGGTGTGCCGATAAAAACGTGGTAATTGTCGGTGCCGGGACGATTGGTATGCTGGCCATGCAGTGCGCACTGGCGCTGGGGGCGAAAAGCGTAACGGCAATTGACATCAACCCGGACAAATTAGCGCTGGCAAAAAGCCTCGGGGCGACGCACGCCTTTAATAGCCGCGAACTGAGCGCCGCGCAAATTCTCGAAAATCTGACCGACAACCGCTTTGACCAGCTTATTCTGGAGACCGCAGGCGCTCCACAAACCGTTTCACTGGCCATTGAGATTGCCGGTCCACGTGCCCAACTGGCACTGGTCGGCACGCTGCATAATGACCTGACGCTGACCGCAACCGTCTTCGGACAAATTCTGCGTAAGGAGCTAACAATTCTGGGGAGTTGGATGAACTACTCCGGCCCGTGGCCGGGGGAAGAGTGGGTGACCGCCACCCGCCTGCTTACGGAAAAACGCCTTACACTGGAACCCCTTATTGCCCATCGAGGTGGACCAGAGAGCTATGCCCAGGCCGTTCAGGCATTAAACGGCGCGCCAATGCAGGGAAAAATCCTACTGAAGCTGGATTAAATGCATGAGCCAGCAACCTGAGCTGGCTCACATTTACTTTCGAAAGTTAGCGTTCAACTTTCACAATCCTTCGATTACACTATCCAGAGTTAATTCTCAGGCAAATCAACATGAACTCATTTGAACGAAGGAACAAAATCGTCGATCTGGTTAACGCCCAGGGAAGCGTACTGGTTATCGATCTTTCGAATACCTTTGGTATTTCAGAGGTGACGATCCGCGCAGACCTGCGTTTACTGGAAGAAAAAGGTCTGGTTACCCGTTTTCATGGCGGTGCCGCTAAACCAGGCACGCATATGATGGAAAGCGACAATCAGGAAGTGACGCTGGAAGACCGCTATAAACTTGCCAGCGATCCGAAAAAGCGTATCGCCCAGGCGGCAACCGGCATGATTGCAGAAGGGATGACCGTTATTCTGGATAGCGGAAGTACCACAATGCTCATCGCCGAAGCGCTGGCGAAAAAATCCAACATCACCGTCATCACCAATAGCCTTCCTGCTGCGTTTACCCTCTCTGACAACAAAGACATCACGCTGGTGGTCTGCGGCGGCACCGTGCGCCATAAAACGCATTCAATGCACGGCACTATCGCTGAGCGCTCTTTGCAGGGCATCAGCGCTGACCTGATGTTTGTGGGGGCGGATGGCATTGACACCACCAATGGCATCACCACGTTCAACGAAGGCTATTCGATTAGCGGCGTGATGGCGGCTGCGGCACATAAAGTGGTGGCGGTACTGGACGCCAGCAAGTTCAATCGCCGCGGGTTTAATCAGGTGTTACCGATGGACAAAATCGACTGCGTGATTACCGATGAGGGCATCAGCGAGAAGGACAAAGTAGCGCTGAACAAGATGGGTAAAGACGTGATGATTGTTTAACGCGTCCACTGCGATGACCGTAACGAAAACAGCCATGGTATGAATAACATGGCTGTTTTCGTCGAAAGCCCGGAGTTCGTAAACAGGAAATCGCCTGGATATAACCCTGTTATGCCCAGGCAGAAAGGTTAGGCATCGCCCTGCTGTTCCAGCGCGTATTTATAGAGCGCGTTTTTCTTCACGCCGTGAATTTCCGCAGCCAGCGCAGCGGCTTTTTTCAGAGGGAGTTCAGCCTGTAACAGGGCCAGCGTACGCAGCGCATCGGCGGGTAAGGCATCTTCCTGCGCCTTATGGCCTTCGACAATCAGCACCATCTCACCTTTGCGGCGATTTTCGTCCTCTTTCACCCATGCCAGCAATTCCCCTACCGGTGCGCCATAAATCGACTCCCAGGTTTTGGTCAGCTCGCGGGCCAGCACTACGTAACGTGCTTCGCCCAGCACGGCAACGATGTCCTCCAGGCTTTCCAGCAGGCGATGCGTTGACTCATAAAAAATCAGCGTGCGTGGTTCTGTCTCCAGCGATTTTAAGGTGTCGCGACGCCCTTTCGATTTGGCGGGCAGAAACCCCTCGTAACAAAAACGATCGGACGGTAACCCCGCCGCACTTAATGCTGCTATTGCAGCACAGGGCCCCGGCAGTGGAACGACACGGATGCCCGCTTCACGGCAGGTGCGTACAAGATGGTAGCCAGGGTCGTTAATCAGCGGCGTGCCAGCATCGGAGACCAGCGCGATGTTTTGCCCTTCTTTTAGCTTCGCCACCAGCGTGTCGGCCTTTTGTTGCTCATTATGGTCGTGCAGGGCAAACAGACGGGCGTTAATGGCGAAATGTGAAAGCAGCAGTCCGGTGTGGCGCGTGTCCTCAGCAGCGATAAGATCGACATCCTGCAATACGGTGAGCGCACGCTGGGTAATATCACCCAAATTGCCGATGGGCGTAGGGACAATGTAGAGCTGGCCCTGATAATTGTCCGCAGATTCGTGTTGTTTCATTGTTCTATCCGTATTGCCGATTTAATATTGAGCATTGCGTAAAAAATATCACTGGATACAGTATGCTACCGTCAACATTTCTACGTTCGAAAGCCATGCGCTGCCTGCCTGTCGTGCTGGCCGCTCTGCTGTTCGCAGGCTGCGGCACACACCCGGTCGATCAAAGCACCGGGCACCTGGAGGGCAAGGCTGAGGCTGATTCGGGTTTTTATCTGCACCAGATGCAGCAAAGCTCAGATGATAGCAAGACCAACTGGCAATTACTCGCCATTCGTGCACTGCTGAAAGAAGGCAGAACCCAGCAGGCCAGTGAATTGTTGGGCCAATTACCTCAAGAGTTGAATGACGAGCAGCGCGCTGAGCAAACCTTGCTGAGTGCTGAGCTCAAACTCACGCAACAAGACTACGCCGGTGCGCAGGCACTGCTGAGCAAGGTAGATCTAAAAGGGTTTAGTCAGAATCAGCAAGCCCGTTACTGGCAGGATGTGATCACCGCAAGCCAGAACAAACCGTCGCCGACACTGCTGCGTGCCCTTATCGCACAGCAACCGCTGCTGACTGCGGCACCGGACAAACAAAAGAATATTGATGCGACCTGGCAGACGCTCTCTTCCCTGACGCCCGATCAGGCCAACGCCATTCAGGTGAGCCAGGACGAAACGGTGCTGCAAGGATGGCTGGATTTACAACGCGTATGGTCCAATAACCGCAACGATCCGAACATGCTAAAAGCGGGTATTGCGGACTGGCAGAAACGCTTCCCGCAAAATCCTGGCGCGGTTCTGTTACCGAGCCAACTGGCGAATGTACAAAATTTCCGTCCGGCATCGGTCAATCAAATCGCGTTGCTGCTGCCGTTAAATGGCCAGGCAGCCGTCTTTAGCCGCGCGATCCAGCAGGGTTTTGAAGCGGCGAAAAACGGCACCACTACTGTTTCTGGTCCGGCAGTGCCTGTTCAGGTAGCCCAGGCCGCGACAATGGCGACCACAGCAGACGTTGTCAGCCCCGCACAAACCAATGTCAGCGACCTGACCACGCCGCAGTCCGCGCCTGCGGCTAGCGCGCCGGTAACGGCGCCGGTACAGGCTCCGGCAGACCAGACGCAACAAACGTCACCTGCTGAGCAAACCACACAGGCTCCTGCTGAACAAACCGATCTGGCTGCCCCGGCAGGACAACCGGTGAATACTCCTGCCGTTGCCAGCACCCCGGCCAATCCGACCGCCGTGCTGAAAGTCTATGACACCAGCTCACAGCCGCTTGACCAGGTGTTGAGCCAGGTACAGAAAGATGGTGCGAGCATTGTTGTTGGGCCGCTGCTGAAAAATCACGTCGAAGAGCTAATGCGTAGCCAGACGCCGCTGAACGTGCTGGCGTTGAACCAGCCAGAGAAAGTCGAAAACCGCCCGAATATTTGTTACTTCGCCCTCTCCCCGGAAGATGAAGCCCGCGATGCGGCACGCCATATTCACCAGCAAGGCCGTCATACACCGCTGTTGCTGTTGCCGCGTAGCTCACTTGGCGATCGCGTCGCCAGCGCTTTCGCCCAGGAGTGGCAAAAACTGGGCGGCGGTATCGTGCTGCAGCAAAAATTCGGCTCGACGGCAGAATTACGCATGGGTATTAACAGCGGTTCCGGTATTGCAATGACGGGTAGCCCTGTCACGGCCAGTCTGCCGCAGCAGCAGGGCGTAACCATTGGCGGGTTGAATATTCCGGCTCCGCCAACTGAAGCGCAGATCACCGGCGGCGGCAATATTGATTCTGTCTATATCGTCGCGACACAGGATGAAATCGCCCTTATCAAGCCGATGATTGCGATGCGTACCGGTAGCCAGAGCGGCATTGTTCTGTATGCCAGCTCCCGTAGCGCTCAGGGCGGTTCAGGCCCGGACTTCCGTCTGGAGATGGAAGGGTTGCAGTTTAGCGAAATACCGATGCTCGCTGGTAGCAACCCGGCACTGATGCAACAGGCATTGATGCATACCAATAATGACTACTCCCTGGCGCGCCTGTATGCGATGGGCGCGGATGCCTGGACGCTGGCGAACCACTTCTCGCAAATGCGTCAGGTGCCAGGGTTTGAAATTAACGGTAACACGGGCGATTTGACCGCCACTCAGGAATGCGTGATTAACAGGAAGTTGTCATGGCTCAAATACCAGCAGGGGCAAATCGTCCCCGCCAGTTGACCCGTAAGCAGACCGGTGATGCGTGGGAGTTACAGGCGCGTCACTGGCTTGAGCGCAAGGGAATGCGCTTTCTTGCCGCTAACGTGCGCGAGCGCGGCGGTGAGATAGACTTGATTATGCAGGACAAGTCGACAACGGTGTTTGTGGAAGTGCGCTATCGCAAGTCGTCATTTTTCGGCGGCGCCGCGGCCAGTGTCACCGCCAGCAAGCAACGTAAATTACTGCATGCCGCCCGTTTGTGGCTGGCCCGGCACAATGGGAGTTTTGATACTGTGGATTGCCGGTTCGATGTGGTAGCCTTCACCGAAAATGAAGTTGAGTGGATACAAAACGCCTTTAACGACCGCTCATAATGACTGAATGATAGGGATCACCCGTGCTCGATAGAATTAAAGTTTGCTTTACAGAAAGCATTCAAACCCAGATTGCGGCGGCAGAAGCGCTGCCAGACGCAATTTCACGCGCGGCCATGACCATGGTCCATTCCCTGCTTAACGGCAACAAAATCCTCTGTTGTGGCAATGGAACTTCCGCCGCCAACGCACAGCATTTTGCTGCCAGTATGATTAATCGTTTTGAAACGGAACGCCCAAGTTTACCTGCCATTGCACTTAATACCGATAATGTGGTCTTAACGGCAATCGCAAACGATCGTTTGCATGACGAAATTTATGCCAAGCAGGTTCGGGCACTCGGACACGCAGGCGACATATTGCTGGCGATTTCCACCCGTGGAAACAGCCGCGATATTGTTAAAGCCGTTGAAGCCGCAGTAACGCGCGATATGAGTATCGTGGCGCTTACGGGGTATGACGGTGGTGAACTGGCCGGATTGTTGGGGCCGCAGGATGTCGAGATACGTATTCCTTCCCACCGCAGCGCACGCATACAGGAAATGCATATGCTGACGGTAAATTGTTTATGCGATCTGATAGATAACACGCTTTTCCCTCACCAGGATGATTAAGGAGTACATATGAAGGCATTTACGCCCCTAGCAGTCCTTATTTCCGCACTGCTGCTACAAGGCTGTGTAGGCGCAGTGGTGGTCGGTTCAGCTGCTGTCGGTACCAAAGCGGCAACCGATCCACGTACGGTTGGCACTCAGGTGGATGACGGTACTCTTGAACTTCGCGTTAACAGCGCGCTGTCTAAAGACGAACAGATTAAAAAACAGGCTCGCATAAACGTCACGGCGTATCAGGGGAAAGTCCTGCTGGTGGGTCAGGCGCCAACCACCGATCTCTCGTCACGTGCTAAGCAAATCGCCATGGGCGTAGACGGTGCAACAGAGGTCTACAACGAAATTCGCCAGGGCCAGCCAATTGGTATGGGAACGGCCGCCAGCGATACCTGGATCACCTCAAAAGTGCGTACGCAACTGCTCAGTAGCGACCAGGTGAAATCGTCCAATGTGAAAGTCACCACTGAGAATGGCGAAGTGTTCTTGCTGGGCCTGGTGACCGATCGTGAAGGCAGAGCCGCGGCGGATATCGCCAGCCGCGTCAGCGGTGTGAAACATGTCACTACCGCGTTTACAATGATTAAATAGCGTTGACTCTTCTCCCCGGCGGGCATAGCACCACCGGGGAGAATCAGTTAAAACAATGCCAGCGTTCCGGTAATCACCCCGCCTAATGCCACCAGCCCCCCTGTTAGCCACAGTGCTTTGGCCGGAAAGGATTTGCGCAGCATAATCAGCGACGGCAGGCTGACCGCAGGCAGCGTCATCAGTAGCGCCATTGCCGGGGCTGTCCCCATCCCCGCCAGCATCATTGTCTGGACAATCGGAATCTCCGCCGCCGTTGGGATCACGAACAGACAACCGGCTATCGCCATCGCAATCACCCACATCAGGGAATTATCAATTGCACCATCGGCATGCGGGAACAGCCAGACACGGGCGGCGCCCAGTACCAGCACGGCAAGGATATAAACCGGGATTGTGCTCCAGAACAGAACCCACAGCGCCTTTCCCCAGCGGGCAAAAAAGTGCCCTTCCGGTTCCGGCAACGAAAGATCGACCGGTGCCGTCTGCTGGATATCATCCTTGACCAGATACTGCACCAGTGTCGCCACGCCAATAACCATCACTAACCCGGCAATCAGTCGCATAGCGACAAAATGCCAGCCCAGCACAAAGCCCATAAAAACCAGGGTTGCCGGGTTAAGTAGCGGGTTGCCCATCCAGAATGCCAGCGCGCCGCCCATCGAGACCTGCTGACGACGCATTCCCGCCGCAACGGGCGCTGCACAGCAGGAGCACATCATGCCCGGCAGGGAAAACAGCGTGCCAAAGAGTGTCCCGCTCAGTCGCTTTTGCCCAAGAGTACGAATCAGCCAGTTTCGCGGAATAAGCACCTGAATTAACGAACCCAGCAACACCCCCAGCACCGCCGCTTTCCAGACGGCAAGAAAATAGACCATGGCATAGTCAAGAGCCGCCTGGAATGGGCTGGCATCGGCCTGAGCGAGAATAGATTTACCAATACTGTGAGTTTCAGCGGCGGTGAAGGCTTTTCCGTAATAGGGCTGCCACTTCACATACCAGAGACCCACGATCACGACGAGAAAAAAGAGAGCGGGTTTCCACCATTGCACCGGTGTCGCCGCCCGAGATGAAGACTGACCAGTCATACCATTCTCCGGGGGATAAATGCAGAAATAATTACCCGGCGAATAGTACTCCTGGGCTATTTATTTGAAAATGATTAATCACTTGCCATCGCGCGCAGTCGGGCAGATGAGAGGATCTCCACACGTTGCGAAGAAGGAGAAAAGGCCGCTTTCAGCATCGCGCTAGCCACATCCTGTGCAGCAATCGATTTCAAGTTCCCCGGCATGATGCGAAACAGCGGGGCAAACAGTGACTCGTTAACACGATGCTTTTCACGGTTCCCCAGTAGCATCGACGGGCGCGCAATGGTCAAACGCTCCCACTCTTGCTCCATCAGCGCGTTTTCCATCTCGCCTTTCACCCGATTATAGAAAAACGGCGAACGTGCATTAGCGCCCAACGCACTCACCACCAGCATGTGCCGTGCCCCCAGGCGTAGCCCTGTTAATGCCGTGTCGACTACCAGTGTGTAATCGGCATGTATAAAGGCCTCTTTGCTACCCGCTTCACGTCGTGTCGTTCCCAGGCAGCAAAAAACAGTATCAACGGGCTCCGTCACCATGGCGAGTGCATCGGTTAACTGGGGATCATGAGGATTGAACACACCAGAGATCGGTTCTAATGGCCGACGCGTGGGGGCTGCAATGGCATCAACGCGAGCATCATTCGCCAGCATCCGCAGTAAGATCCCGCCAACCAACCCGGTTGCGCCCGTTATCAATACCCGACTCATATCCTCTCCTTTTGCAGAATAGTCTGCCTTGCAATGTCATCGCCCTGAACCAGGCTTAATAATCCTGATAGTCATTATTGTTGAAAATGACCAGCCTGAGCTGAATAACGGAGGATACATGAGCAAGAAAATTGCAGTCTTGATCACCGACGAATTTGAAGATTCAGAATTTACGTCTCCGGCAGAGGAGTTTCGTAAGGCAGGCCACGAAGTGGTTACGATAGAGAAGCAGGCGGGTAAGACAGTGAAAGGTAAGCAAGGCGATGCCAGCGTGACCATCGACGAAGCGATTGATGACGTCCGGCCCGCCGACTTCGATGCCCTGCTTCTGCCAGGCGGACATTCGCCAGACTCTCTGCGTGGCGACAACCGTTTCGTCACCTTTACCCGCGATTTTATTAACAGCGGTAAACCTGTGTTTGCGATTTGCCACGGACCGCAGCTTTTGATTAGTGCCGATGTTCTGCGCGGCAGAAAACTGACGGCGGTGAAACCGATCGTGGTGGATGTGAAAAACGCGGGAGGCGAATTCTACGACCAGGAAGTGGTGGTTGATAATAACCAACTGGTCACCAGCCGTACGCCTGATGATCTCCCCGCGTTTAACCGCGAAGCATTACGGCTGCTGGGTGCCTGAGTCACGTATCCAGTGAAGCTTTTTACCAAAACCCAGCGTGTTATCGGTGAATTTCAGCTCGGTGAGGCGAATTTCCCACATCGGCGCCGATAAAACGCGGGCAACAGGAAAGCGTCGGTTGTACTGCGCACGCGGGCCGACGCTTTCCGCCTCCTCAAGACGCCGAATCTCCCCGGTGAATTGCACGCCGCGAATAAGTGCGACCGTCTTTGGTTGCCCATTCACGGTTCCGGCAATGTTCGCCTGCAGGCCGGTCATCTGCGAATGACGCGTATGGTCCTCACTCAGAAGATAAAATGCGACTTTTTGCGGATCATAGATATAAAAAGCATTCGCACACCACAACTCCCCCCTGTTGGCCACACACCAGGTCACAACATGCTGCTTCGCCAGCCAGCGACTAATGGCCGCAAGAGTTTCCATTTCTCTTCATCCTCGTGTTATTTTTCTTTCACATTAGCACAATGAATGACGTTATGACGCTCTGGTCTCTTTATCTCATCCGCACGGCGGACAACAGCCTTTATACCGGTATTACTACCGATGTGGCGCGTCGCTTTATGCAGCATCAAAGCGGCAAAGGCGCAAAAGCACTGCGGGGAAAGGGGGAACTCACGCTGGCATTCTCCGCGCCAGTGGGAGAGCGCTCGCTGGCGCTGCGTATGGAGTATCGCATCAAACAACTGACAAAACGCCAGAAGGAGCGCCTCGTTGCCGGAGATGGCATCTTTGAAGCGCTATTAGAAGGCCTGGTTACCGCAGCCGATTAGAAGCGATTAAAGTGCTCGTGGTATTCCACCAGCCCCTTCACATGATTTAACGCATCGTCTGCCAAAGGGTGGAGCTGGAAAGCGCTTTCGGTATCCGGCCAACGGCAATGCAGACCGAACTTCGCCGCAGGCTCAAAGCCCAGATGGCCGAAAAAGTCGGGGTTACCCAGCGTCACCACGGCGGCATAGCCAAACTCATTGAGTGAGTCCAACCCTTCGTATACCAACTGGCGAGCAAGGCCCTGGCTACGATACGCCTCATCGACGGCCAATGGCGCAAGGCCAACCCACTGTAAATCTTCGCCCTGCACGGCAACCGGACTGAATGCGACATAACCGATGACCTGCCCTTCATCATCCGTTGCGACAAGCCCAAGTGTAATTAAGCCGTCTTCGCGCAGATCGTGCACCAGCGTCGCTTCGCGTTCATCCGCAAAAGTGCGGCGCAAAAGCGCGTCGATTCCCGGTGCATCAATCCCAATTTCTACTCGAATCAGCATGGTTCACCTACAGAAGATTGTGGCGTTGAGTCCGGCGCTTGAAGGCCGGCTTCAACAAAATCCGCCAGTTGCAGTAGCATGATGCGAAGTGCTTTCGGCATCTGCTCCAGCTCAATGGCGTCCATCAGGTTTTTCACATACAACCCAAGCTCCGTGTCACCTTCAATGACCAGTCGGCGTTGAAAGAACAGCGTATCCGGATCCTGTTTGCGCGCGGCGATCATCAACAGGTCGCTGGCATCTGCGCTGAAACTGACATCAGCCGTGGCAGACTCACGCACGATTAATCGTGAATTTTCAACCGAGGTATACCACGTCAAGCCAATATCGCGAACCTGGATACTTAACCAGCGGCCTTCAAGAAACTCTAGCTCCCCGTCTGCCAGCGCCTGTTGGAACTGCCAGCATAAGACCTGCTCCAGAACCTGCCGTTTAATGGCGAAAGGCGTCAGCTTAACCGGCACGCTCAACAAAGACGGGCCAACGTGAACGAGACGTGAGCGCAGTTTTTCCAACACGAGCATTACTCCCTGAAATGAAAATTCCTTCTATTTTGCCATATCAGATAAACGACATGGCGGCGTAAATCAACAATTACGTAAGAAGAATGCCTCGATTATTGATGTCACCAATACACAATTAACTGCCTCAAATCAAAAATTGTCGCTACCAGGTTAACTAAAATCCCAGTTCATTAACAATTTAGCGCCCCACGTGGGTTGCCAGGGCCAATACAGCCCCTGATTTCAGGATAAATTATGGAGTTGCTCTGCCCTGCCGGAAACCTTCCGGCACTCAAAGCGGCCATCGAAAACGGTGCCGACGCCGTCTATATCGGCCTGAAAGATGATACCAACGCCCGCCACTTTGCCGGTCTCAATTTTACAGAAAAGAAACTGCAGGAAGCGGTCAGTTTTGTGCATCAGCACCGACGCAAACTGCATATCGCGATTAACACCTTCGCGCATCCTGATGGTTATCAACGCTGGGAGCGCGCTGTGGATATGGCCGCGCAAATTGGTGCGGATGCGTTGATTCTCGCCGATCTGGCTATGCTGGAATATGCTGCAACGCGTTATCCCCATATCGAACGCCATGTTTCTGTGCAGGCATCGGCAACCAATGAAGAGGCCATTCGCTTCTATCATCGCCATTTTGACGTCGCCCGCGTTGTCCTGCCTCGCGTTTTATCTATTCATCAGGTTAAACAGTTAGCCCGCGTCACCCCTGTGCCGCTGGAAGTCTTTGCCTTTGGCAGCCTGTGCATCATGGCTGAAGGGCGCTGTTATCTCTCCTCTTACCTGACGGGTGAGTCGCCAAATACCGTGGGCGCCTGCTCTCCGGCACGTTTTGTGCGCTGGCAGCAAACCCCGCAGGGGCTGGAATCACGCCTCAATGAAGTGCTGATCGACCGCTACCAGGATGGCGAAAACGCAGGTTATCCGACGCTGTGTAAAGGCCGCTATCTGGTCGATGGCGAGCGCTACCACGCGCTGGAAGAGCCCACCAGCCTGAATACGCTGGAATTATTGCCTGAACTGCTGGCGGCCAATATTGCCTCGGTGAAAATTGAGGGCCGTCAGCGCAGCCCGGCCTATGTGAGTCAGGTGGCCAAAGTCTGGCGACAGGCCATTGACCGCTGCATTGCCGATCCGCAGAACTTCGTGCCGCAATCCGCCTGGATGAACACGCTGGGTGCGATGTCAGAAGGCACGCAGACCACGCTTGGCGCTTACCATCGCAAATGGCAGTAGGAAACACGATGAAATATTCACTCGGACCCGTGCTCTGGTACTGGTCAAAAGAGACGTTAGAGGCGTTTTACCAGCAAGCCGCAAACAGCAGCGCAGATGTGATTTATCTTGGCGAAGCGGTGTGCAGCAAGCGTCGCGCCACTAAAGTGGGCGACTGGCTGGATATGGCGAAACAACTTGCCGACAGCGGCAAACAGGTCGTGCTCTCGACTCTTGCGCTGGTGCAAGCCTCGTCAGAGCTTAACGAACTCAAACGCTATGTCGATAACGGCGATTTCCTGCTGGAGGCCAGCGATCTCGGCGTGGTGAACCTGTGTGCCGAGCGCAAATTGCCCTTCGTCGCGGGACACGCGCTAAACTGCTACAACGCCGTTACGCTGCGTCTGCTGCTTAAGCAAGGGATGATGCGCTGGTGCATGCCGGTAGAACTTTCGCGCGACTGGCTCATTAACTTGCTCGAACAGTGCGAAACGCTGGGTATTCGCGATCTGTTCGAAGTGGAAGTGCTGAGTTACGGGCATCTGCCGCTGGCCTATTCCGCGCGCTGCTTTACCGCACGCTCGGAAGACAGGCCGAAAGATGAGTGCGAAACCTGCTGCATTAAATATCCAAATGGACGCCGTATGCTGTCGCAGGAAAATCAGCAGGTGTTCGTGCTTAATGGCATCCAGACCATGAGTGGTTACGTCTACAACCTGGGCAATGAACTCAAGTCGATGGCGGGTATCGTGGACATGGTACGGTTGTCACCCATGGGGGAAGAGACGTTTGCCATGCTCGACGCCTTTCGCGCCAATGAAAATGGACAAGCGCCTTTGCCGCTGACAGCAAACAGTGACTGTAACGGCTACTGGCGACGTCTGCCGGGTCTGGAGCTCCAGGCTTAAGAAACCGCTCACTTTGTTAACAACAGTCATCAGATTTTAATGCACTATTAAAGATGCAGCTTTTCTGGCCGACGCATCCTGGATGCGCCAGGCTGGAAGAAGACCTTCAATCTGATGACTATGCTGTAGCAAAGTGAGCCGTTATGACCGACAAAACGATTGCCTTCTCGGTGTTGGATCTTGCACCGATCCCACAGGGCGCTTCTGCTAAAGAGGCCTTCGCCCATTCTCTTGATCTCGCAAGGCTTGCTGAAAAGCGCGGATATCACCGCTTCTGGCTGGCTGAGCACCACAATATGGTGGGTATCGCCAGTGCGGCGACATCCGTCTTGATTGGCTATCTGGCGGCCAATACCACCTCTCTGCATCTGGGTTCCGGCGGTGTCATGCTGCCAAACCATGCTCCGCTGGTGATTGCCGAACAATTCGGTACGCTTAACACGCTCTATCCGGGCCGTATCGATCTGGGTCTTGGGCGCGCGCCAGGTAGCGATCAACCAACCATGCGGGCACTGCGTCGCCATATGAGCGGCGATGTGGATAATTTCCCGCGCGATGTTGCCGAACTGGTGGACTGGTTTGATGCCAACGACCCGAATCCACACGTTCGCCCGGTGCCGGGTTATGGCGAGAAAATTCCGGTATGGCTACTCGGTTCCAGTCTTTATAGTGCTCAACTGGCGGCACAGCTTGGTCTGCCGTTTGCGTTTGCTTCGCACTTTGCACCGGACATGCTGTTCCAGGCGTTGCATCTGTATCGCACCCAATTCAAGCCTTCCGCGCGACTGGAAAAACCGTATGCCATGGTGTGTATCAATATCGTTGCGGCAGACAGTAATCGCGATGCGGAATTCCTGTTTACCTCCATGCAGCAGGCTTTCGTGAAATTGCGCCGTGGGGAAACCGGCCAGTTGCCACCACCGATCCAAAATATGGATCAGTTCTGGTCGCCGTCAGAGCAATATGGCGTACAGCAGGCGCTGGGAATGTCACTGGTGGGCGATAAGGCGAAAGTGCGTCACGGGCTGGAGTCTGTACTGCGCGAAACCCAGGCTGATGAGATTATGGTTAACGGACAAATCTTTGATCACCAGGCGCGTTTGCATTCGTTTGATTTGGCGATGCAGGTGAAAGAGGAACTGCTGGGTTAGTTTTTTCCCGGATGCAGCGCAATGTGCTTTATCCGGGTCACCCCACCCGTAGCCCGGCTAAGCAGAGCGCCAGCCGGGACAGGAGCATTAACGGTAAACCGGCAAAAGATCAAAGCTCGACAGCACATGCACCAGCGCATTGCCCACGCCAAACACAAGGATCAGCGCAATCATCGGCTTGCCGCCCCAGACGCGAAAACGCGGGCTGCCAAAGCGTTTACGCGATGCGTTAGCCAGTAAAGCGGGAACAATTGCCGCCCAGATTGTCGCCGCCAGCCCCGCATAGCCAATCGCGTAGAGAAAGCCATTTGGCCACAACAAACCACCGACAATCGGAGGCAGAAACGTCAGCAGCGCAGTTTTAAAGCGCCCCTGTGCCGAATCATCAAAACCGAACAGATCGGCCAGATAGTCAAACAGGCCCAGGGTCACGCCAAGGAAAGAACTCGCCACCGCAAAGTTGGAGAAGACCACCAGCAGCAGATCCAGGCTGCGGCTGTTCAGCACGCCGCTTAACGCCTGCACCAGCACATCAATATTGCCGCCCTTCTGGGCAATGCCGATAAACTCCGGACGTGGAATATTCCCCATCGTGCCCAACAGCCACACCATATACAGGGCCAGCGCCAGCAACGTGCCATATACCAGGCAACGCGCGATAGTGCGCGGATCTTTACCGTAGAACTTCATCAGGCTCGGCACATTACCGTGGTAACCAAACGACGCCAGACAAAACGGCAGTGTCATCAGCAAGTACGGCGTATAGGACGCATTGCTTTCCGCCACATTGAATAATGTCGCGGGCTGAACATGCCCCAGCAAACTGCCGAAGGTGAGGAAAAAAGTGATAACTTTCGCCCCCAGCACAATCGCCGTCATCCGGCTCACTGCGCGGGTAGATAGCCAGACGATAAAGGCGACCAGCAGCGCAAACCCAAGGCCTGCAACACGAGGCGGGACGTTTAACGACAGCTCAGCAAAGGTGTGATGCAGAATAGAACCGCTCGCTGAAATATAAGCGTAGGTCAGGATATAGAGCACAAAAGCGATGGAGAGACCGTTAATCACATTCCAGCCGTTTCCCAGCAAATCTTTGGTAATGGTATCGAAGCTCGCACCAATGCGGTAATTGAGGTTCGCTTCCAGAATCATTAGCCCGGAATGCAGCATACAAAACCAGGTGAACACCAGGGCCGCTATCGACCAAAAGAACCACGCGCCTGACATGACCACTGGCAGTGAAAACATCCCCGCACCAATCACCGTTCCGCCAATAATCACCACACCGGCAAGCAACGAAGGGGTCGCTTGTGTGGTTGTCAGTGTTGCCATGCTATCTTCTCCAGTAAGGTAAAATACCGATGCATTGTACCAGTACAAGAGTACATAACAGATAAAAGAAACCCCGATGTTTTGCACCGGGGTTGTATCAATTACTTTACGAAGTGTAAAGCTGGCTTACTGCGCGATTATGCGTCACCGAAACGACGACGGCTGGAGCCTTCTTCGCGGTCACGACGCGGAGCGCGACGTTCGCCACTGAAGTTACGACCTTCGCTACGACCGCCTTCACGACGCTCACCACCGAAGCTGCGACCACCTTCACGGCGTTCACCACCGCCGAAGCTGCGGCCACCTTCGCGACGCTCACCACCGCCACGACGCTCAGGACGCGGCTGTGCATCACCCAGAAGCTGCATGTTCATCGGCTTGTTCAGGATGCGGGTGCGAGTAAAGTGCTGCAGAACTTCGCCCGGCATGCCTTTCGGCAGTTCGATGGTAGAGTGGGTACCGAACAGCTTGATGTTACCGATATAACGGCTGCTGATGTCGCCTTCGTTAGCAATCGCGCCAACGATATGACGAACTTCAACACCATCATCACGGCCAACTTCAATACGGTACAGTTCCATTTCGCCAGCATCACGACGTTCACGACGCGGACGATCTTCACCACCACGCTCAGGACGGTCACCACGCGGACCACGGTCGTTACGATCGCCACGGCGTTCAAAGCGGTCGTCACGCTCACGGAATTCACGCTTAGGACGCATCGGCGCGTCTGGCGGAACGATCAGCGCACGTTCACCCTGTGCCATTTTCAGCAGAGCAGCGGCCAGCGTTTCGAGATCCAGCTCTTCACCTTCCGCAGACGGCTGGATTTTCGCCAGCAGAGCACGGTACTGATCCAGATCGCTGCTTTCCAGCTGCTGCTGTACTTTCGCGGCGAATTTTTCCAGACGGCGTTTGCCCAGCAGTTCTGCGTTCGGCAGTTCTACTTCTGGAATAGTCAGCTTCATGGTGCGTTCGATGTTACGCAGCAGACGACGTTCGCGGTTCTCAACAAACAGCAACGCACGACCAGCGCGACCTGCACGACCGGTACGGCCGATACGGTGAACGTAAGACTCGGAATCCATCGGGATGTCATAGTTAACAACCAGGCTGATACGCTCAACGTCCAGACCACGTGCTGCCACGTCGGTTGCAATCAGGATATCCAGACGACCGTCTTTCAGACGCTCCAGAGTCTGCTCACGCAGGGCCTGGTTCATGTCGCCATTCAGCGCGGCGCTGTTATAGCCGCTACGCTCCAGCGCTTCTGCCACTTCCAGGGTCGCGTTTTTGGTACGAACGAAGATGATCGCCGCATCAAAATCTTCTGCTTCCAGGAAACGTACCAGCGCTTCGTTTTTACGCATGCCGTACACAGACCAGTAGCTCTGGCTGATGTCCGGGCGAGTAGTCACGCTGGATTGAATGCGCACTTCCTGCGGCTCTTTCATAAAGCGGCGGGTAATGCGGCGAATCGCTTCCGGCATGGTTGCAGAGAACAGTGCGGTCTGATGACCGTCCGGGATCTCTGCCATGATGGTTTCAACGTCTTCGATGAAGCCCATACGCAACATTTCATCGGCTTCGTCCAGCACCAGACCGCTCAGTTTAGAGAGATCCAGCGTACCGCGTTTCAGGTGGTCAAGCAGACGACCCGGGGTACCGACAACAATCTGAGGCCCTTGACGCAGGGCGCGTAACTGCACGTCATAACGCTGGCCGCCATAAAGGGCAACCACGTTCACGCCGCGCATGTGTTTAGAGAAATCTGTCATGGCTTCGGCAACCTGAACCGCCAGTTCGCGGGTCGGCGCCAGCACCAGGATTTGCGGTGCTTTCAGCTCAGGATCAAGATTGTTCAGCAGCGGTAATGAAAACGCTGCGGTTTTGCCGCTACCCGTCTGGGCCATACCCAGTACGTCGCGACCGCCCAGCAGATGCGGAATGCACTCTGCCTGGATTGGAGATGGTTTTTCGTAACCCAGATCGTTAAGGGCTTCAAGGATAGGAGCCTTCAGGCCCAGATCTGCAAAAGTGGTTTCGAATTCAGCCATGTAGTACGTGTGCCTCGATATTAATGGCGGCCAGTCTACATAACTCATCGTGAAAATTTTCGGTAATTTTCATTAAAAGTGTGAACCGGCTCAAAGTAGGTGTATTAACGAACAACAACGCCCTCACCCGCGAAGGTGATGGCAATCAAAGTAATGATTACGGGCTGATGTGTACGTCAGCTATTGCTGGTCCGATTCTGCCAGGTCATCTTGCTCCTGGCCCAAGAGCGCTAATTCCAACAATGCATAACGGTGCTCAACAAAATTATGAACGTTGTTAGCCACCGCTAATTTGAACAGTGCCGCAGCGCTGTCCTTTTCCCCCAGACTTAGGTAGTACTTACCTAAATAGAAGTTGGTTTCACTGAGATGCTCAGCGAGCGAGGTGTTATCCGTTGCGTCTGCCTTCAGGCGGTTCATTAGCTCTTGTTCGCTAATATCGCCAAGGTAGAACTCGACAATGTTCCATCCCCATTGCTCTTTGCCCGATTTTTCGAAGCGTTGTTTCAGCGCTTCTTTAGCCTGCTTCTCATCGAGCTTCCGCTCAACGATGTAAAGCCACAGACTCCGGAAAGGGTCATTGGGATCGTCTTGATAAAACGCCAGCAGATCATCTTGCGCTAACTTATCGCGACCGCCGTAATATAATGCGATACCGCGATTCAAGTGCGCGTAGTTGTAAGTTGGATCAAGCTCAAGTACAGAATCAAACGCTTCATAGGCAGCATCAAAATTGCCTGCCTGCGTTAAATAAATGCCTAAGTAATTGAATACTTCCGGCATATCCGGTCGGATGGCCAGCGCTTGTGAAAAATCATTTCGCGCCAGTGCTCTCAAACCAAGACTATCATACAATACTCCGCGCTCATATAAAAGCTGTGCGCGTTCATCATCGGATAAAGCCCGACTGGCAAGAATTTGTTCCATGCGCGCCAGAATCACTTCTTGCTGCAAAGTCGGTTGCAATGGCACCGCGAGGACTTCGCTCTTACGCCAGGCAGAGTTGCTGCATCCTGCCAGCGTTAAAGCTGTCGCAACGAAACACCAGCGCAAAAAAGGCTTCATTTCCCACTCCCGAAGACAACAATTGGATGAACGTCCTGTCCCCCGGCTGCAAACACGGCGTCCTGCCAGTTAAATAACCCTCCGCTTCGCGGAGGGCAAACACCATTTTACTCGCCCTGCTCTGCTTGCGGCGCTTCCGGCGCTGCTTCAGGCTGAGTTTGTTCAGTGGCTTCTTTAATGCTAAGACGAATACGGCCCTGGCGATCAACTTCCAGAACTTTCACCGGTACTTCCTGACCCATCTGCAGATAGTCAGTCACTTTCTCAACGCGCTTGTCAGCGATCTGAGAGATGTGAACCAGACCTTCTTTACCGCCGCCGATGGCAACGAACGCGCCAAAGTCAACAATGCGGGTCACTTTACCGTTGTAGATACGACCTACTTCGATTTCTGCAGTGATCTCTTCGATACGACGAATAGCGAATTTCGCTTTCTCGCCATCGGTCGCTGCGATTTTCACGGTGCCGTCATCTTCGATTTCGATGGTAGTGCCGGTTTCTTCGGTCAGCGCACGAATCACAGAGCCACCTTTACCGATGACGTCTTTGATTTTGTCCGGGTTGATCTTGATGGTGTGGATACGCGGTGCGAATTCAGAGATATCGCCGCGCGGCGCATTGATCGCCTGCTCCATCACGCTCAGGATGTGCAAACGAGCACCTTTAGCCTGGTTCAGCGCAACCTGCATGATCTCTTTGGTGATGCCTTCAATTTTGATATCCATCTGCAGTGCAGAGATACCGTCGCGGGAGCCCGCTACTTTGAAGTCCATATCGCCAAGGTGATCTTCATCGCCCAGGATGTCAGAAAGAACAACAAAGTTGTCGCCTTCTTTCACCAGGCCCATTGCGATACCCGCAACGGCTGCTTTGATCGGTACGCCTGCGTCCATCAGAGCCAGAGAAGCGCCACACACGGAAGCCATGGAAGAAGAACCGTTGGATTCGGTGATTTCAGACACCACACGAACGGTGTATGGGAATTTATCCGCTTCCGGCATTACAGCCAGTACACCGCGCTTCGCCAGACGACCGTGACCAATTTCACGACGCTTCGGCGAGCCAACCATACCGGTTTCACCTACGGAGTACGGAGGGAAGTTGTAATGGAACAGGAAGCTGTCAGTGCGCTCACCCATCAGCTCATCAATGATCTGCGCATCACGGGCAGTACCCAGCGTTGCGGTAACCAGAGCCTGAGTTTCACCACGGGTAAACAGCGCGGAACCGTGAGTACGCGGCAATACGCCAGTGCGCACGTCCAGACCACGGATCATGTCTTTTTCGCGACCATCGATACGCGGTTCGCCTGCCAGTACGCGGCTACGAACAACATTTTTCTCGATAGCGTGCAGGATGTCGCCCAGCTCGTTGGCGTCCAGGGTTTCATCTTCTGCAACCAGCGCAGCAACAACGTCAGATTTAATGACATCAACCTGAGCATAACGCTCTTGTTTGTCAGTGATGCGGTAAGCATCGCTCAGACGCGCTTCTGCCAGAGCAGCAACGCGTGCGTTCAGCGCTTCGTTGACGGCTTCTGGCTGCCAGTCCCAACGCGGTTTGCCCGCTTCTTTTACCAGGTCGTTAATGGCCTGGATAACAACCTGCTGCTGTTCGTGGCCAAATACGACTGCGCCCAGCATCTGGTCTTCGCTCAGCAATTCTGCTTCGGATTCCACCATCAATACCGCACCTTCGGTACCCGCTACCACCAGGTCCAGTTTGCTGGACTTCAGTTCTTCCTGGGTCGGGTTCAGTACATATTGATCGTTAATGTAACCCACGCGCGCTGCGCCAATCGGGCCATTGAACGGAATACCTGACAGAGACAGTGCTGCGGAAGCACCAATCATAGAAACGATATCCGGGTTAACCTGCGGGTTAACGGAAACCACGGTTGCAATAACCTGAACTTCGTTAACGAAGCCTTCCGGGAACAGCGGACGAACCGGGCGGTCAATCAGACGCGCAATCAGAGTTTCGCCTTCGCTTGGACGGCCTTCACGACGGAAGAAACCACCCGGGATTTTACCAGCAGCGTAGGTACGCTCTTGATAGTTAACAGTTAACGGGAAGAAATCCTGGCCCGGTTTAGCTTTTTTAGCGCCCACAACGGTAACGAATACCGCAGTGTCATCCATGCTAACCATAACGGCTGCCGTCGCCTGACGTGCCATCATGCCGGTTTCCAGCGTAACGGTATGTTGGCCGTACTGGAATTTACGAACGATCGGATTAAGCAAAATATTATCCTTTCTTAATCTTAATGAATGACAGCAACCCCCAGGGATGCTGTCGTTTAAACCCGATCTTCCTGCATCCTCGCGACTAATGACAACCCTAACCCCGCTCTCGTGGGTAAAGCCTCTCATTAGCCGCGCGAACCTCTGCAACGAAGATCATTCATAGCAACAATACATTATTGTACTGTTAATTACTGCCGTCTGGTTGAAAAAAGGGGCCTTACGGCCCCTTTCTTGAAACTCGCAAGAATTAGCGACGCAGACCCAGACGCTCGATCAGCGCGGTGTAGCGTGCAACATCTTTACGTTTCAGGTAGTCGAGCAGTTTACGACGCTGAGAAACCATACGCAGCAGACCACGACGGCTGTGGTGATCTTTTTTGTGCTCTGCAAAGTGGCCCTGCAGGTGGTTGATCTGTGCAGT
>OKVY01000153.1_pt1 | contig 33566 bp, 45 predicted proteins | sample 1606931 | NCBI WGS metagenome assembly OKVY01 (sample SAMN03281017, study PRJEB24777) | human gut metagenome | isolation source: fecal sample PR221 from 1 month old male Chinese infant, caesarean... | reverse complement strand
CCTTTGGCATAATGAAGTTCCTTTCAGATTTCACAAAGTCCTATTTAGAATTTACACCAATTATACGGACATAACCGCTTTTAATTGATATATTATTCTTTATCCAAGTAGTTCTTTAACTCGTCTACATTGTCGAAGCTAGGGGAATCATCGGGAATAATGCCGAGTTCCTTCGCTTGGGCAGTGACTAAGGCTTTCTTAGTCGTTTCGGTTGGTTCATCAGTTTCAGCCAGCACTTCAAAGGGAACCTTTTTCTGAATAATTAATTGACGAGCAGCTAAATTGAAGTACCCATTAATGCTTAATCCCATGGATTTGAGTTCCTTATTTAACTCCTTCTTGAGCTTATCGTCAAGACGAATTGTAGTTGGTGTTGTTTTCATCTAAATCACCTCTATTTGTATGTTAGTATACCATACTATTAAAATACAAATAAATGTAAACTACCGCGCTTTCGCTTGCTAGACTCGTTAATCAGACCGGTTTATGGCTAAACCTAACCTGATTAACGAGTGAAATTGGGAGATAGTGCCTAATCGAACTTAACTTCATCGAGCATTTGTTCCCGACTAACTTGATCTAGTCCTAAATATTTGAGGGTCATGGCTTCGGAGGAGTGCTTAAGTAGTGACATGACCAGACCGATATTGTAATGGTTTTGCGTGTAAACCCGATAAGCCCCCGTTTTCCGCATGGTGTGGGTGCCCAAGTAGTCAATACCGAGTAAATCGCCGGTTTTGGCTATAATTTTGTAGAATTGTTTCTCAGTAATGTGCCGATTAGGGTGCTGAATGGAGGGAAAAAGCCAGTCAGAGTGGAGATTTTGTTGGTTTAACCATTGAAAATTTCAGTGCGTCTGAGCGCCAATACATCACTCACTCTGAGCAGGGTCGCCTTACCAACTTGAAAAATCGTGTAGCTGCGACGGCCAGCTTTGAAGTTATTGAGCAAAGTATCCTCGACTTCGTGCAGAATATTGGAATCCTTGATGGGTTGTTAATTGTCCTTTGGTTGATTCATGTTATAATATAAGTGTAAAAGATAGGTGAGGATTATGCATTTGGTTCTCACTAACACAAAAGCCCCTTGGTAATCCGCCATAATTACCAAGGGGCTTTAATTGTGGGTTAGATGCTGTCACTGACTATTATCACTTACGATGGTTTAACCAATACGCCAGGTAAACGGGAACTACCACGAGGGATAATTGTGATAAATAGTGTAAAAGATAGGCTATCAGAAAATTCATTGGTTCTCACCTCCCAACATTAGAAAGTGGATTCTAAGTGAGAATGTGACAGCCCTTTAATTATATCATGGCAGCAGAAGTCTCTTGAGTTAAAGATGGTTTTTACTAAAGGCGCTCACGAGCGCCGAACAGGATTTGTGACAAAAAATAAATCTTGCAGGCTATTACTATGCTCAAAAATAATCAGGAAATCATTGCGGAAACGGACGAAGACTTACAATTACAAGCCGGTATGCAGCTTGATGACGCTGAGCGGCGATGTTTGTTGAATACGGGGATCCTATTTTTGGATATTCAACGAATTAAACCGTACTTGGCGGCCATTTGACAGTACTTACAAGATACCCAACCTGATAAACGGGTGTGGACACTGTTTAAGATTCAAGATATTGCCAACCATCAACTGGCTAATTACATCTTGTCAGTGGCTTTTAACCCGCAAAATCAAGGTGAATAATCACATATATTAAAATAATAACCCCTAACTAGACATTAGGGTTTATTTTTCAGGATTCTTGAGGGGTTATTTATAAAATGGACTCTAAATTAAAAACCAGTATAAAAAAGAGTATCTTTTCAGACACTCCGCCTGTTCGTATAAGTAATCAGCTGATCAAATTTGTTGATTAATGTGTTATTCACCATAACAATCCATGCTTTTTATTGTGCGGGTGTTCAGATTCGGCTTGTTGAGGTAATGATGGTTGTGATTGTTTGTGTGTAGTTAAATCTAATTGTTGTGCTTGATCGGCAATCCTATTAGTCGTTGCAATCTGTTCGTCCTTAACCTCTAACTGCTGTTTAAGTAGCTCAATAAAAGCTGATTGTTCTTTGGTTTGAGCCTGTAAAAAATTATTAACCGTCAAACCGTACCAAGAAATTTTCGTGATCGATATTAGTAACCAAGCCCATATTTCCCGGCGGACTTTTTACCGGAATTTCAAAAGCAAAGACGATGTGATTAATCAGTATGATATTTCCTTACTAAAGAAATACACTGATTGGATCTTGCAAGTTAACCCCCAAACCTATAAAGAAGTCATCGATGACTTCTTTACTTACTGGCCAGCTCACTCAGCTAAATTGGCTTTGTTAGTTAAAGCTGGTTTAAGCTATAAGATCTTGGATAATGCTAACCAAACGATGCCGGTTTTCTTTCGGCGTTTCCATCTCCGCCACCCCAGTGTTGCTTGACACGTCGATGTCACTAACGATACCAAAGTTGAATATATGACCCGCATTGCCGTCGGTATTTTCTGGAATACTTTTTGCTTATGGTTAGCCCAGCCGACGTCAATCACCATTCAAAATTTAGCAATCCTCGTCAAACATGATTTAAAGCAACTGGGCAATTACTAGTGGCCGAGAAATGCTAAAATAGAGTTGAGTTAACAATTATGAAGGGAGGAGCGTCAATTGGATAGTGAAATTATTGCCCGGCCATTGGTGACCATCACCAACGTCATTTGGAGTTTTAATACTGAATTACACCGACCACAATTACTATTGATTAAGCGGGCAGATGAACCTCTAAAGGGACATTGGGCCCTCCCCGAAACCCTCTTGCGGAGTAAAGAGAGTGCCGACGCGGCCTGCATTCGTCTAATTGACGATAAAATTGGCCTGCAAGTTCCGATGAATTCAACCGAACAACTGGCCACCTTTACAGATCCCAAGCGGGTTACGGGAACTCGGGCACTGGCACTCGCCTATATGACCTATTTACCATCAACCCCAAAATTGCATCCAGGGTATGGGGCCACAGATGCCCAATGGTTCGTGCTTGATAAAGATCAGGGCAACTATGTGATCACCCATGACCAACAGGAGATTATCCTAAGTCCCGCCGGTCACCTGGTCTTTGATCATATTCAAATCATTACCACCGCCATTAATCGGATTAAAAACAAGCTGGACTATCAACCCCAAATTCTTCGGATCTTAGGTAATACCTTTACCCTGCGCCAAGCGCGCGAAGTCTTTGCGGCTTTCTTAGGTACGACAATTGACAAGATTGATAATTCCAACTTTAAGAAAACTCACAACCACCTCTTCAAAGAAGTCGGGGCCGCCACTTTGAACCATTCTGGGCGGCCACCAAAGCTCTACCAACTTAACTAAAGGGCATCATTTGCATTTTGCTGCAAAGTATTTATGCTAGACGTAAATAAAAGTCAACTATACTTTTATTTTAGCCAAATTAAAGTAATTTTTACTTAAAAGGAAGCATTTAAGATGAATCTACAACTATTAACCGACTTATATGAATTTTCCATGGCCAATGGGTACTACGCTACCCTACCCCATGATCGACAAGCTCGCTTCGACGTCTTTTACCGCCGGGTTCCCGACAACGGTAGTTTTGTCATTGTCGCTGGTCTCCAGCAGTTGGTAGAACAAGTTCAAAATTGGCATTTCACTAAGGAGAATATTGAATACCTGACCTCTCTGAATGAATTTACTCCCGAGTTTTTGGATTACCTGAGCAAGATTAAAAATCACTGCTCGATTAAGGCTTTACCAGAAGGAACCCCTGTTTTCCCACGGGAACCAATTATTTCAATTAGTGGACCGTTGATTGAAGCCCAGCTGTTAGAAACCTTTATTCTAAACATCATTAACCATCAATCATTAATTGCGACGAAGTCTTGGCAAATCAACCATGCCGCTCAAGGCCGACCAATTATGGAATTTGGCGCGCGGCGGGCGCAAGGCCCTGATGCCGCCACGTATGGGGCGCGAGCCGCGGTGATCGGCGGTTGTACCAGCACGTCGAACTTACAAGCAGCCAGTCAATTTAATATTCCCGCGGCCGGCACAATGGCACATGCCTGGGTCGAAAGCTTCTCTGATGAATTAAGTGCCTTTCAAGCTTGGGCCAAGGTTTATCCTGACAAAGTTTCCTTGCTCGTTGATACTTATGATGTCTTGAAGTCAGGAGTGCCGAACGCGATTCGGGTCTTCAAGCAAGTTAGCGCTCAAGGGCACCAACCAGTCGGGATCCGGATCGATTCCGGTGACATTTCGCAATTAGCCATCAAAGCCCGGAAGATGCTCGATGATGCTGGCTTCCCCAAGGCGAAGATTACGGCTTCAAATGCCCTTGATGCGCATGTAGTTAAGTCGTTGTTGGATGAAGGAGCTCCAATTGATAACTTTGGGATTGGGGAACGTTTAATTACCAGTTCCTCCAGTCCGGTATTAAGTGGCGTTTATAAGCTCGCCGAGGAAAAGATTAATGATCAATGGATCCCAAAAATTAAGGTTAGTGATAGCAGAGAAAAGATCACCCTGCCTGGTAATAAGCAAGTTTACCGGATTTACCGGCAAGATAACCTTCACCAAGCGATCGCCGATGTGATTGCCCTGGCTGATGAGCACATCACGGCTCCATTGAAAGTGGTTAATGCTAATTCGGCAGCCACGCACGCCAGCCAAGTTCTGACTAACTTTAATGCTAAGCCATTGATGCAAGAATATCTGGGTTCCAATGCTTCCCCAATCGAAAATGATCTCTTTAAGATTCAGCAATTCTCAATGGATCAAGTGGCAGAATTACCAGAAGCCACAAAACGGTTAGTTAACCCCGATCGGTACCCAGTTTACTTAACAGCTACATTGGCTGAATTGCAAGAACAGTTAATTACTAAAGCTCAATTTACGGAGGAACATTAAGATGGCTAAAGCGCTCTTAATTATTGACTATACAAACGACTTTGTGGCTGATAAGGGATCACTAACGGTTGGCAAGCCAGCGCAGACGTTGGCCCCAGAAATTATGCGGTTAGCCGATCAATTCTTAAGCCAGCATGATTATGTGATCTTTCCTACTGATGGTCACCGGCTTAATGACCCATTCAATCCAGAAACCAAACTATATCCGGCCCATAATATTATTGGGACGACCGGTCAGAAACTATACGGCCAAGTCGGCAGCTGGTTTGATCAACATCATGACGACTCCCATGTCTACAAATTCAATAAGAACCGTTACTCCTCCTTCCAAAACACCAATTTGGATAACTACCTGCGGGAACGGCGGATTGATGAAGTCTGGATTGCTGGTGTCTGCACTGATATTTGTGTCCTCCACACCGCAATCAGTGCCTACAACCTGGATTACCACATTGTGATTCCACAAGCAGCCGTGGCCACGTTCTCACCAGCTGGTGCTGAATGGGCGATGAATCATTTTAAAAACGTATTAGGGGCCACAATTCGATAATTCACTTTCAAATGATTATCAAAAAAACCACGAATTAATTACAAAAAATTCCCTTTGCTAAATGCATTGGGAATTTTTCTTTTGGTGTTACCTTTCTAGGGTAAAAGGTAACATTTTATTTTCAAATACAATCTTGAAAATAAAAACGTGTACGATGAATCGAAAGCTACTAAGCATGCAATCGAAGAATGGAACAACAAACACTTCCAGAACTATGTTGAGCACAGTTGTTTGCATTCCGATTAATAAATGATACCACTCTAACATGATTCCCATCATTTTCTCAAAATAGTTTTGCTGCTCATAAAAAACGGTTTTTAATTTATCTGACATATAAGTCTCATCTTTTTATATTAAACTTTTTGCGATATCTGATAAAGGTCGTCCGTTTAATCCCGGTATTTCGAGTCACATCAATGTCACTCATGCCTGCCTGGTAAAGCTTAAAAGCATGTTGCAGGCGGGGATCGTCTTGGGTGTATTGGGGTTTGCGCCCATGATATTTACCCTGTCGCTTAGCTAAGGCAATTCCTTGCTGCTGGCGCTCAATGATTCGTTTACGTTCACTTTCGGCCTGATACTTATAGAGTCCTGATTGTTTCTGTCTAACTAATCTAATTTGTATTTAAACTATCAGCTAATTGCTGAGCAGCCAACAACATTAGATCCTTAATTTGCTCTGGTGGCTCAGGCTGATCTTGTCCTAACCAGACACGTAGAATATTAGTTAAACCACCTAGTTGAAAAGCCATCACATAATTCACTTGGGTAGGAGTGCCATGAACATGCCAAGGAGCTGCAAACTGTTGATAACGAGGGATTGCTTTTTGCTGCCAAATTTCATTCATGTGATCAAATAAGCCTTGGCGGATCAATAATTGAATTAAATCCCGTTTTCGCCACCAAAAATTTAAAAAAATATCAAAAGTAGTTTTTAACATCAGTTCCCCTACCTGCGGTTTCTGCTGGAGTAATTGTTCAAAGTACTGATCGAACAACTGATCACACAGGTAATTAATGACCGCTTCTTTATTTTTAAAAGAATGATAGAATGTTTTTCGCGATAATTCAGCGGTTTGGGCAATTTCAGTAATAGAAATATCCTGAAAGTTCTCTTTCGTCATTAAATTTATAAGGGCGTCACATAACCATTGCTTAGACTGCTCAACCATACGCTGCTTGCCGTTCATTTTATTAACATCTCCTCTACTATCGGTAACAAATTATAGCAATCTGTAGCACTTAGCCAATAAGGATTGTTTTAATGCTTAGGGCTAATTATACTAAAGACTGCAAATAAAGGTAACAAATGTTTCCTTTGTATTCATCTGTTACCGAAAGGAGCGCTTGATAGATGTCAAAAGCTACTAAAATTATCAGTTTCATCGGGTTAACCATTGCGATGTTTATGGGTACCTTAGACAGTACCATCGTCAACATTGCTTTACCCCAAATTATGACTCATTTCAATGCCAGTCTAACTGATACAAGTTGGGTTACCACCATCTATACGTTAGCCTTAGCCGTGTTTATGATCACGGGTTCAAAGATTGCTGATCGTTATGGTCGTAAAAAAATTATGTTATTAGGATTAGCCTTATTTGGCGGCTTTTCAGCGGCTTGTATGCTGGCAACGTCGTTACCAGAATTGATTGCTTTTCGATTTTTTCAAGGATTAGGCGGTGCCATTATCACCCCGATTGTCTTACCAATGGGAATTGAAATATTTGGCAAAGCGCATATGTCCAAAATTGCTAGCGTTGTGGGCGCGGTAACGGCTTTAGCCGCTGCCGGGGGGCCACCGATTGGTGGCGTGATTATTAAATATGCTTCTTGGCGCTGGGTATTCGGCATTAATGTCCCCTTAACCATTGTAGCCTTTCTAATTATAGCTATGGGGGTAAGGGAATCATATGACGAATCCTTGGCGGGGAGAATTGATTTACCAGGAACGATTTTTTTAACACTAGGCTTGGGTGGTTTAACCTTTGGCCTACTAGAAGGCCGCCAATATGGTTGGCAATCGGGCATCATCTTAGGAACACTCATTGGCGGCGTATTAGCTATTGGATTGTTCATCTTTATCGAAAGCAAGGTCAAACACCCACTACTTGAATTAGATTTGTTCCGTGAAAAAACCTTAACTGCTTCTAGTTTAGTTTACTTTTTAACTGGCTTTGCGTTAGTTAGTCCCACCCTGATTTTAAATTATTTTTTACAAGACGTTCTGAACGATACAGCGTTACATGCAGCCCTAATTATTGTTCCAGTTTCCTTAACAATCATGGTAGCGATGCCTTTGGGAACTAAGTTATTTGATCAAGTTGGCGCAGTTCCGGTTACTTTGATTGGACTCTTAGTCATGGCAGCTAGTTTACTCCTCTTGTCGTTTATCACCACCACAACGCCTAAAGATGTTATCATTACTTTTCTGGTGATTAACGGTGTTGGTTTTGGGTTCTCTTCGGTTTCGTTAGTGGCCTCGGTTAAGCATTTGCCAAAAAATAAAAGTGGGATTGGTTCGGGAATTGTTAACGCAGCGCGTCAAATTGGCACCTGTTTAGGAATTGCAATTCTAGTAACGCTCCTTGATAATAATGTCAATACAGCTAAGCAGCATATTCATCAAGATGCCATTCAAATCGTTGATCGACAGCAATTATCACCCAAAGTAAACAAAGTGGCTCATCAACAATTGAATAGCCTATTTTCCACTACTGGATCAGCCAAATTAACAACTAAAAGCAAACAGACGAACCTAAGACGTGCCCTTAAACAAGCGGCCAAATCTCAAGTTGATTTACCACAGCCCCAAAAGGGAACCGATCTTTACCAGGTCTACCAAGCCCAGAAGAAGTTAGCACTAGCTACTGACAACTTAAAAGCGGGTAACCAGCAACTAGCACTTACCTTAACCAAGTTAGAAAATCAAAATACCACTATATCTAAACTGTCAGTAGCTTCTCAAAAAATTAATTTGGTTAATCAGAAAATAAGCCAGGGTCAGAAAAAATTGTTAGTAGGTCTCAAACAATTGGCACAAAAAGAAGCTTTAACGACAGCTTTGAGAAAAATTAAGCATACTAAGAATCAACAAATCAGCCAGGCCTTCAGTCATACCTACTTAGTAGGCGCGGTGATTGTATTGATTCTGTCGCCGATTGCTTTGTTGACAGATCGTAAGTCATTAAAAAGTTGAATTTAAAAAGGTACCTCGGGGATATGCGTACAATAGCCTTAAAAGTTGTCACTTTAAGAAGAAGAAAAATGCGTTTATTTATAAGCACACAAAAACCGGCTTTTCGCGCCGTTGCCGGGTAAAAAGTCGGTTGAGTAACGAAAATTTTGATTTTATTTTACGCCTTGTTTAACAAGTGATCTGTCACCCGTTCGATAACGGTGGCGGGGTTTTCAACACTCAAAATCAGCCGGTCGTAGCCTTCGTTTATCAGCGTTATAACAACGATCGGGGTATTACGGCGCACGTTATAGAAGCGGCGTTGACCGTCATAAAAAAAGCTACCGGCGTAGTATAAACCAGGAATTGCGGTTCCGGGTAAGCGCAAACCTTTGTGCTCCTTAAAGGCCCCCTGATCACGAAAGATACCGGTCACGTGCCTCCAAGGCACCCGAATGGCTCCCTTCAGCGCCCAGAGGCGGTCGAGGCCGGCCGGGGAAACGACCAGTTCGGTTGGTGTAATGGTAATTTGGTTGTACATTGAGCATCGCTCCTTATCGATCACTACTTAAATGGACTAATGTAAGGGCAACTTTCATTATCAAAGGTTATGGTTAGTGCTTGGCAAGGTGCAAAAGATCCAAGATTCGTTTGAGTGGCAGCGACTGAATCAGGGTGCACAGGATGATCAATAATGAACCCAAGACGCTCGCCGCCGTCAACTTGGTCCCCAAGAAAGCCACCGCTAAGGTTGTGGCGACCAGTGGTTCAAAGGCCGACAACAATAATTAGCTAATCTAATTTTTATCCATTTTTTGCAGTCTTCTCATTTCATAGTTATATCCATTTATGAAATTTACGATTTCCTGCATCTTTCGTAAAAAAACAAAATTTGAAAATTCAAATAGTAATTTAGGATAGTGTTTGAACGCTTTTCCACTTTGATAATCAGTCTGAGCTTGAAACTTTCCTTTATCAAAGTCTGATAGGCTATTAGAATTATTAGACCTATAGCTGTAATCTTTGGAATACAAGCCATTTTCATAATTATGCTTGATTAAATCATGTAGTTTTAATAAAAACATAAAGGCCACCTCGACTTTTAATTTAAGTATATCATAAGAAATACTTAAAAAGCAGCTTGCGCCCGGCTTTCTGACTGTATGGTTGTCTTTAATGTAAGAATCTTTGCTCGTTCTGTAAAGAGTTTAACCTAGTTAAATACGGTTGGATTTGTACGCCAGATAACGTACAATATTACTGAGGTGATGAGAATGGCAAGAATTGAAGCTCGAATTGACGGAACTATTAAAAGTAAAGCCAAAGACGTATTGGCTAACCATGGTCTAACAATTTCTGATTTTATGCGCATGACATTAACAACAGTTGCTCATGATGGTTTGCCTAAATATTATTCAATCCCTAATCGGCAGTTAAAAAATTCGATTCAAGAAGTTATTGATGATCTATCTGGAAAAGAAAAGCTACCCGAAGCCCGTAACCTTAAAGAATTAGATCAATTACTTAGCTCTGATGACGCATTGGAGTCTTCAAAATAAATGGCAAGAGTAATTAAATATACCAAAGCTTTTAAAAAACAGTTCAAAAAGCGGCGCCAAGACCCCAAGTGGCGTTCAATATTTAAAAGTTCACTACCTCAAGAGTTTGATGATCAAAAGCGGAGTCCTTGGAAACATATTATTCAGTGTTTAATTGAAGATAAAACCATTCCAGATTATTTTTATCCGCATACTTTAGAAGGTGTTACAATGGAAAATCAAGAAACGACAAGAAAGAAAAAAAGATTTGATATGAAAAGGTCTTTCAGGCGGATTTCCGCTGTCATAGCAACGATGGCTTTCACGACAGGTCTGGCCGCCTGCGGTTCCTCCCAGTCGACTGCCCCATCGGCGAACAAAGCCACTTCCTCCGTCACTGCCCCCCAGGGCTGGAAGAAGTTCACGTCCAAGGATCTGGGCTATTCCGTCTATTTCCCGGGCGTTCCGGAGAAGGACACCTATAAGGATCCCACCGGCGCTTATGCCCGCTATTCGACGGTCAATGACAAGGATCACATCAACTACGCTGTGTCCGTCACCAAATTCACCCGGAAGCAAGTCGAGGACTCCAAGGGGTTCAATGACGCGCAGAAACGTAAGGTCTTGACTAATGTCGCTCGTCTTCTGCAGATTGACAAGTATTCCTTCACCACCGTGGACGGGCATATGGCCATTTCCTACACCAGTCACGATAGCGAGGACTCCTCGGTGATCATGCGTCGAGAGGTCGTTTACTCGTCCGCTGGCCTCTATGGCCTCGAATCCTTTGGAACTTCCAGCTCGGAATACAAGCAGTTCGTCGATACCTTCCGGCTTTCCGAAGATACGCAAGAATGAAAGGAGGGCTTCCATGATTTTCGCCACTGGCTTTACCTACTCCCAGGGGACGCCCGCCCCGGATTGGATGGCTCCCGTCATGGGGGTCGTGATCGGTCGGGAGATCAATTAATTTAAAGTATGTTGTTACTAGGGGTTGCCAAAAATCTGTGGTTGGGTTGAATCCGTCATAATCAATGATAATTTTGGTGAATTCAATTACATCTGTCAGGTTATGTTTCATTAAATCAAAATCACTTGTCCTATCCATATCGCCAGAGTTTACAGTTATATTGTGTACTACGGTTATAGTATGATCAAGTTTACTACTGGCGATATGACTAGTCTTGGTATTATAAGGTTAGTTATGTTCAGTAATGATTACCAAAAGAAGGAGATGATTTCTTATGATTGAGAAAGAAAAAGTTTTAAGCGATGCACCAAAGGCTCTAAATTCTGATAACAATCCTTGGGAAGTTGCTGTTGAAGGAGATTCGATTATTGGCACATGGAAATGGATGGATGCCCGGTTTTTCACTGAGGGTGGAATCTCCGATGAGGACAAAGAGTTTACTTTTACAGTTACTTTAAAAGATAACGGGAAATGGAAGGAAGTTGATAGCACTTCTAGTAAGACATCAAGTATTAGGATGCATAACGGTAAACTATCTTTCAGTAAAGACATCTCCTTTTCTAAGGGAAAGACTTATCAGAAAAGTATTTCTTTTGGTATTGGACAGGACAAGAAGAGCGGTAAAGTTGGAATTGTTGAATCTAAGTTAGATACTTCAATCATTAAAAAGTCGATTCGAGATTATTTGAAACAATGTGGCTGGAAGAAAGCTGGACTATTTGGATAGGAAATTATATGGTTCACGTGATGTAATACTGTTAGCAACAGGACTAAAGTTACTATTGCATAATATCAAAAGGCCCGTTACCTCGTGGGGAAGGTAGCGGGCTTTTGGACTTGACCGAAGTAGATCTGACTTTATGTAAACAAAGAGACTATTTTACTGTTAAAATTATCTTCCTTGCCATTTATCAAAACATATTCTGCCTAGAGCGACAACTACTCCAGTCATAACCAACGGGCAAATATACTCTAGTGCTACTAAATTAGTTAAACCAGCACTAATATTTGTTTGCCAGAAAGTAATCATTCTAATTTGCCAAGCCCACGGAATTATAGGCCAAATAATATCTAGCAAGCTGGTAATACCTAACAATGAAATTACCGTTCCAAAAAAGCCTAAGATTAAAGAACCACCAATTCCCCATTTTAAAGCAATCATTTGTGTTAATTCATATTGCACCAACCCACAAAATGCAAAAGCAATACTTGTAATGACTAATTTTATGAATGAAATGTTTTGAATATGATATAAGCCAATTAATAATGCATAATAAATTAAACTAATACCGATAATTTCAATTACATACCATAGCCAATAATAATTAAGTTGCCCTTGTATCATTTTAGCTTTACTAAAAGGCTCACTCAGCCAATTTTTAAAGTTCCCCGCTTTTTCTTCACGATCAAATACTAGACAAATTACAATGCTAATCATAATTGGTGAGGCAATTGCCAATACCTCATAAAAAGTCGTCATCATAGTAGCAGATGTAACAGCTAATTTACGACTGCCATAGTACACGCCAAGTAATATTGGAAATAGAGATAATACTACTATATGTAAATAAAGCAGGAAACTATGATGTAATTTAGCATTTTCGGCCTTCCATATTTGCTTAATCATTCTTGATCACCTGCTTTTTAAAAGATGCAGCGCTAATACAGCTTAAAATAATAAATAATACAATTGAAGCCGCAATTGTCCAATAACTATTTGGAACATTTTCAGAGCTTTTTACTAATAAGCCGTTAACATGCATTTGAATTAAAGAAACAGGAAGTAAGCTAGACCAATTGAATGGGAAAATTTTCCCAATACTTGAAGAATTAACAAAGATTCCAACTAAACTGCCGATAAATGCAATTGCAATCGAAACATATAAATTAGTAATTCTACTTAACCATGAATAAAGTGGAATTTCCCATAAGGTAGCAATAAAAATACCAAAGATTGCACCTAAGCAAGCCATCAAAGATATTTTTATAGTCATGAAAGAACTACCCAAGATAACTAAAATACTTAATACACACGCTGTAATAAGCGATAGAAATGAGCTATGTAAGATCCTACCTAATTCGTATTGGGATAAGTTAGCAGGTGAACTCAAAATCATCTTATATTCAGTACTATTTTCTTCATGACGATCAATTAAGCCAATCATTAAAGCCAAAAATAAATTAATCCAAATAAAGCTCCATTGATTGATAATACTTTGAATAACATATCCAGTTGAAGCAAAAAATAAAGAAGTTACAACCGCAACTAAAATAGGGAAAATCCAAGTTAATTTTCTGATAATTGTTCTTTTTGTTTTAAGTATTTCAATAGAACAGGCCTTAAACATTTAGCACACCTGCTTTCTCTAATGTGCTATTAAACAGCTTTTCTAAATCTGCTTTATGGTCATAAGGTTGTTCTAACAAAAGTTGACCGCCACCAATAATACCTATGTTGTCGGCTAGATGTTCAACTTCAGAAAGCATATGACTAGAAATAATAATTGTGATGTCTTTTTTCTTAAATTCAGCAATTAAATTTCTCAGCTGTTGAATTCCTAATGGATCAAGACCATTAGTTGGCTCATCTAAGATTAGTAGTTTGGGGCTACCGACTAATGCTAAACCAATGCCCAAGCGCTCTTTCATACCTAAAGAGAAATTCTTAGATAGTTTTTTGCCAGTATTACTTAGTCCAACCGTTTGAAGAATTTTATCAATATCTGCTTCTTGAGCATTTCTTAATTCTGTAATAACTTTCAAATTTTCTCTAGCAGTTAAGTTGCCATAAAGTGGTGCATTTTCAATTAACGAACCGATATTAGCTAAATCGCTCCTTGACCATTCATGACCATCAAAAGTAATGTTTCCACTCGTTGCCGGAATCATTCCCGTTAAAATCTTCATCATAGTGGTTTTACCTGCTCCATTTGGTCCAAGCAAGCAATAGACTTGGTTTTCTGGAACATGCATACTAATACCATTAAGCACAACTTGATCCTTGAACTTTTTAATAATATTTTTTGTCTCCAATAAGTAAGTCATAATATATACTCCTAAAATTTAGAGTTAAATTGTTTGCATTCCGATTAATAAATGATACCACTCTAACATGATTCCCATCATTTTCTCAAAATAGTTTTGCTGCTTATAAAAACGGTTTTTAATTTTGGGGGTACACGTCACTGACATATAAGTCTCATCTTTTTATATTAAACTTTTTGCGATATCTGATAAAGGTCGTCCGCTTAATCCCGGTATTTCGAGCCACATCAATGTCACTCATGCCCGCCTGATAAAGCTTAAAAGCATGTTGCAAGCGGGGATCGTCTTGGGTGTATTGGGGCTTGCGCCCATGATATTTACCCTGCTGCTTAGCTAGGGCGATTCCTTGTTGCTGACGTTCGATGATCCGCTTACGTTCACTTTCGGCCTGATACTTATAGAGTTCAATAATCAAGTTGGTCATCAGTTGACGCAAGTTAGGATCCGCGATCCCTGTCATGGACGGTAAATTTAACACATCTAAGGTGGCCCCCTTATTTTGAATGGTATTCATAATCTTAGTTAAATCCTGGTTGCTTCTGCCTAAGCGATCTAATTCAGTGACCAGGACAATATCACCCTCACGAATATAAGCCAGCATTTTTTGCAGTTCTGGCCGATTAGTGTTTGCCCCACTTAATTTATCCGTAAATAATTTATCGACGTCTTTTAAAGCCGCTAACTGTCGATCTAAATGTTGCTCCTTGGAACTCACTCGCGCATAACCGATTTTAGCCATTTCTAATTCTCCTTTTGGACAGTTCTAATGAACATTTGTAATTCCTAGTATAGCACAGAAATAAAAACGACCAATAGGGTATACCCTAATGGCCGTTATATTTCTATTTTTCAAGTTTAACTTTCAAGAAGCTTATTTTGTTTTGCTGGTCAAATTGGTAGGTATCAAAACCATGAAATACAAATATTTTTCCACTACGTTTACGCCCAGCAACGGCCCATTCAGCTTGATAGTTACCATCATCGACGACTACATGGAAAAGATGCCTTAATTCTTGGTTATCTTTAAAGAAGTTCTCAAAGAACTCGGCGACTTTAGCCGGATTATCAGGTTGCATATAAATGACCTCCAGTAAGAACATTTGCATTTTCGTATCTACGTAGGATATACTAAAACCAGAACAACGAATTAGGAGGCAAAATTATGGAACTTATTAAAGAACAAACACGCCTGGCAAAGTGGGGCAACTCGAAAGCTGCTAGAATTCCTAGCCAGATTATTAGACAATTGAAATTAGATGATAACCAAGATATGACAATAACAATTGAAAATGGATCGATTGTTTTAACACCAATAAAAAAGAATCCGACTAATATTCACGAACTATTTAAGGACTGGCAAGATGACGGGAAACGTGATCACGAGCTTGATTGGGGAAAGTCAGAAGGTAATGAACTTCAATGGTAAGTCAGGGCGATATATTCTATGTTAACTTTAATCCAAGCCGTGGTCATGAACAGATGAATAGGCGGCCAGCCATTGCTCTAAGCAATGATCTAGTCTGCCAAACAAGTAACATGACGATTGTGGCTCCAATTAGCAGTACCGAGCGGAATTTTCCAATGTATCATCGACTAACTAGTAGTCAAACAGTATATGGAAAAGTATTGTTAGATCAAACAATAGCTTTAGATTTGCGGGCAAGACATGTCACTGATGAAACTATTGTCGATCATGTATCGCGTGAAGAATTAGAAGAAATAATCACTCTGTACAAATTATTGTTTAGTATTGATGACAAATAAAAAAGCCGCCCCGATCATAACTTTGGCGAGTTACGGGGACGACATTATCGTTTAGTTAACTTTCTGCAACCGCCTTTGAAGCGGCTTGCGTGGGAAGCCCTGTTCCAGCGGGACTTCCTTTTTCTGTCTACATTATAGCATGACTATAACTGATTTTCGACTATTTTTAATTAGCTTCCTAGCAGCTTAGGGGGAACATGCGTTTGATAACTACGCTAACACTAGTGATATCACTAGTGACGGTTGGTGAAGTTAGTGTGAAATTTCCTATAAGAATATGGTAATATAAGGTCACGTGATAATCTTTAGTATTGCGCATAGAAAACAAAGAAGGAGGCAACAGTATGAGTAATAAATCTAGGCATCGTCGACTTTTATTTATGATGGGACTAGTCTTATTTTCGTTATTAGGGTCAATATGGATATCATCTAATAATGGTATGACCGTATATGCTGATAGCAAGACAAATATTACTCAGAACGGTACGGGGTCCGGGACTGTTATTAATCAACAGGAAGAATCGCAGATAAGTACCGTTAATAGTAATACCACAGATAATACTAGTTCTTCGGACGATCAGACGTCTCAGAAGCAAGTTACCAATACAGAAGCACAACCAAGAGCACCAACTGACAATAATCAGCCAGTTCAGGAGGACCGTAATCATATAAGTAATAGTCAATACTCGACTTCTAATGGTGAGACTAATACTAATCAGGGTCCATCAGTTAATAGTATTTCTAAGAATAATAGTTCCCCATCTGCATATAATAAAGGAACTAGCGTTGATATTACAATTACCAATCAGAGATCATCAACTAAGGAGATCTCAGGTGGAGGAACTACAGAATTCTCTTTTGACTTTTCTGTTCCTAATTCAGTAAGATCCGGAGATTATACGACAATATCACTTCCTAATGAGTTAGATTTCCAACGATCTCAGAAGTTTAATATTTATGCACCTGATGGCAAAACTGTTGTAGCTACAGCAGTTATCGATAAGCCCAGTAAATCACTTGTTCTAACCTACACCGATTACGTTGATTCACATGACTCAATAAGCGGCCATATTGATATGCAAGTAATGGCCGCTACAAGTGAAGTTAATAAAGAGGAGACCATACCAGCGGAAATCAAGATTAATGGGCACACCGTTACTATTGATAGCTCTGGTATAAAACACAGACCTTCCAAGGGTGATACAGCAACAGACTTTTGGAAGTACGGATATGTTGATTATGACAATAACAAGAATGAAATTGTCTATCACGTCAACATTAACGCCTCTATGCAAAATGTCAGTAATGTAGTTATCTCTGATAGTTTGGTTTCAGATGGTTTTTCTTATGTGCCCGGAAGTTTTTCTATTTCTAAAGGAAATTGGGAAAGAAATTCTGAGAACTATTGGAGATTGAGCAATCCACAAGATGTGACAAACCAACATAACATCAATATTAATTCAAGCAATAATGCTTATACAGTGAAATTGGGCAATATATCTGAAGGTTATGCAATTGTCTACCGGGTTAAGTCAAACCATCCATTACTTAATGGCGAACTGGTCGAGAATGATGTTAGCTATAAATCTAATAAGAAGGTAATAAACAGTTCTATAAATAGGGTTCTTTACCAAGAGGCTAATGGCAAAGCTAATGGATATAATTATAGTTTAACTATAAATAAAGAGGATGAATCTGGAGCCCCACTTGCAAATGCTGTTTTTTCTGTTATTCGCAAGTCAACTAATGGGGTTGTTGGAACCATAACTACTGGTCCTGATGGTAAAGGAACAATTTATGGTCTTCTAAAAGATGATTATATTATACGTGAAACTTCGGCTCCATCGGGATATACATTGGCTAAAGATGTTATTGTTTCAGCTGATAGTTTCGACTCTAAGGGAGCAACAGCAACGATCACAGATAAGAAAGCTGTTACTACCGTTTCAGGTACAAAGACTTGGAAGGATAATGATGATCAAGACGGCAAGCGCCCTGAATCAATCAAGGTAAACTTATTAGCTAATGGTAAGGTTGTTCAAAGTAAGACCGTTAAGTCTTCAGACAACTGGAAGTACAGCTTCACTAACTTACCTGAATTTGAAAATGGTAAGAAGATTAGCTACACAGTTACGGAAGATGCAGTTGCGGGGTACACAAGTACTGTTGATGGTTACAACGTAACCAACAACCACACTCCTGCCACTGTTAAGGTATCCGGAACAAAGACTTGGAAGGATAACAACAATCAAGATGGAATCCGCCCAAGTTCAATCACAGTAAACTTATTGGCCAATGGTCAACAAGTTGCAAGTAAGACGGTAAGCGCTAGTGATAACTGGCAATACAGTTTTGACAACCTAGCTGCTTATGCTAATGGTCAGAAGATTACCTACACGGTAACGGAAGATGCAGTTGCGGGGTACACAAGTACTGTTGATGGTTACAATATTACTAATACCCATAATCCGACAACACCTAAGAAGCCCCAGGTTCCTAATAACCCGACAACGCCTAAGAAACCTCAAGTTCCTAATAATGAAAATAAGGTAATACCAAAGGCTTACACTCAAGGTAAAACCTACGAAAAAACAGGTAAATTACCTCAAACAGGTAATGAATCATCAATGGGTATAATGTTAATTGGACTAGTGACGTTATTGCTAAGCTTAGGTTTAGTAGTTATAAGTAGATTTACTATTTGATCATGATTGAATGATCGTAAGCACTCCACAACGAACCGGGTTGAATCTTAACCATTGATGGTATCTCAGATCCCCGGGTTCAAACAAAAATAGCGGGCGACCAACGCAGTTTTCTGTGTTAGTCGCCCGCTTTGGTTTCTCTATTAAACACGACACGTGGCCTGAATTTCTGGGGCCCCCGGTAAATAAGTCTCAATATCTGGCGTGTTACGTTGCGTGTAAACCGTTAGTAATGGTTAAAAATACTTAAAGACGTCCAGTTTATTTAATTTTTCCATTTGTACAATACCAAACCAGATCATATTAGCCTTTGCTGTCAAGAGCAGTTTTATTGCTCTTGGTTGATTTTTGATTTCCCTGTATAATGGATTGAGCAAGAAGTTTTAAGGGCGGTGGCTGTCTTTTCCCTTGTGAGGTGAGGCCCATGGGAACATGGAATAATCTTCAGGAAGGTTTCACAGTCAATGAGCGTCTTCCAGACACTCTCGTTGATATTGCTGTTTGGCACGTTTTTAATCGCGCTACTCAGCTATATCGACAAACACCACAAATAAAAAAGCCGCCCCGATCATAACTTTGGCGAGTTACGGGACGACATTATCGTTTAGTTAACTAATGCCACCGCCTTTGAAGCGGCTTGCGTGGGAAGTCCTGTTTTCGACGGGGCTTCCTTTTTCTGTTTATATTATAGCATGACCTTTAAAAACTGGCTAACGTTTTAGGCTTTGGTTAGAATCAAGATCAGGTTGTTTGATCTCCGGATTCTGTTGAGCAAATGCTTGCAGCTGCTTTTGCGTTCGCTCACTAATTTCTTGGTGTATATCATTTAGTTTATTTTTTAGTTCTGGTTTTTGTTGTGGGTTCCTTGCTTGCTGAACTTGTTGTTGCAAGCTTTGATATGACTGATTAAGCGCTCGGGCTGATAGCTTTTTTAGATCATGCTCAGGCTCTTTTTGGGCTTCTTGCAATCTGCCATATCTAATATCCAGCTGAACAATCTTCCTTGTCTTCAGTCCAGGCAGCGCCCGATTAATCAGTTCCAGACAAATAGCCACGTTCTGCATTACCATTCCGAACATCGCGTCGCTCGTGATCGTCATCCTTTGCCACTTATCCATAATCAGTGCAATTTGCTTTTGACGAGTTAATTGGGAATCAACCATTTCGAATTTCCTCCAGTCATTCTTTTATAAGGGTCCTACTGGTTTAATACGTAAGAAAGGATCAACTGCACTTTTATGTTTTAATAAGTCAAATATTTCCCAGGAAATCAATCAGCAACGAATGGTTGCAAGCTCCGCAAAAACAATTCTCTCGGCATTTGGTTGACCCGCTCTCAACAATCGAGTAAAAAAGAACTATACCATTTCACAAGCGAGGTTCACCATTATGAAAAATATTTTTGCCCACCAGATTGGCAAACTCCGGACCGAACGGCATCTCTCACAGACCGATGTTGCCAAGCGGCTATACGTTTCCCGCCAGGCCGTCTCCAAGTGGGAAAACGGTGACGCAGAGCCCAGTCTGGATAACCTGATTGCGCTGGCAAAGCTCTTTAATGTCAGTCTCGACAATCTGATTACTGGTCAATATGACCCAACGACAACCCTCTTAAAGATCAGCCACCTAAAGAAAGCCTTCACCCGGCCTGTCCTCCGTGACATTAACTTCTCAATCTACGACCACGACCGCGTTGCCCTTCTCGGTAGCAACGGGGCCGGTAAATCAACACTGATCAAAATTATGATTGGCTTACTCCGTCCCGATACGGGGACCATCAAGAGCAACATTAATCCTCACCGTGACCTTGGCATCATGCCCCAGGAGAACGTCCTGATTCCAGAGCTAACGGTTTACGAGCAGGTCAAACTCACTGCGTTGATCAACCACGTTTACCAGCAGGAAAGAATTGGCAGGTTACTGGGTCAGTTCAACCTTGCTGACCATGCCAAACAGGTCATCAGTAAACTCTCCGGCGGTCAGAAACGCCGTCTGAGCCTGTTACTGTGCACTCTGCGACCAGTTAAGCTCTTAATTTTGGACGAACCGACCGTCGGTATGGACCTGACGTCAATTGATTTCTTCTGGGACCTTCTGGATCGTCGTGGTGGCAGTACCATCGTGGTTACCCACGACTTCAACCAGATCGATAAGTACTTTACCCGGGTCCTGTTGTTAAAAGATGGGGTGATTGCACAAGACGTTCCCGTTAAAATGATTCACAGTCATAACCAGACCATCGCGCAATGGTACCGAACCGTCAACAAGGAGGCCTAACATGATTACCCTGATCCAATTAAAGCAGGTCGCGCGTAACCGTCGTTTCCTGTTCTTCACCATTCTTTTTCCCGCCCTGTGGTATTTAATGATGGCAAAACTATTAAACTTTCCTAGGGCTTCTGCTAACTATCAATTGGTACTACTGGTGCTGGCAATTTTAATCGGAATCCTGGGTAATTCCATTGTCACTTTCAGCAAACGCATCAGTTCTAACCGCCGCTTTTACTTCCTCCAGGCGCGGACCAGTCAGTATTCGATTTGGAATTACATGGGCACCCAACTAAGTGTTCAGCTGATCCTGAATCTCACAATCACGGTTATTCTGATAATCTTAGCCTGCCTCCTGCAGACGATTCATTTCAACCGCGTTGCCTGGTTATCCTTTGTCCTCGCCAACGTGTTTGGTGTTTACCTGAGCGTGATCGGTTTTACCTTCGGGACTAGCTTCGAGCGCACCGCCATCGATGCTGGATCGACCCCACTCATGTTCCTGCTGGCAACGTTCATCGTGCCCTGGAAGGTTTTTCTGCCTGCCAATACGATGGTCGACTTTATGACCGCTATCCAGAAAATCTTCCCTAGCTACTATGCCTACCAAATGGTCCAGCAGGATGGGCAATTGTGGAAAAATATCGGAATGTTTGCGACCAGTTTCGTAATTACCCTACTGCCGTTTTTCATTGCCATTGCAGCCAAACTGCGCCACCATTAACGAATAAAGCTGCTTGCCCGTTAACTTGGATCAAGTCTCGGCTAGCAGCCTTTCACATCATTTTGTGTTGATCACGCCAAATCAGTGATCATCTTTTGAGACCTATTATGACACCTAGATCCAGTGGTTGATCGAAAGTAGTGTATAATTGCCATGAAAGTGAAAACACAGTTCGGTTGGTAGTCCGAACGTTAGCGTATACTGATCAGTATCCTTCCCCTCCGGGATGTCCAACTTTCATCAACAAATCGAAGGAGGGGACATGATGGTTATTCAATCTTGTCTGACAATTGTTTTTGACGGTCGTTTTTTTCGCGCGGTGGCTGAACGACGTGATGGAAAGTATTATGCGGTGGCTTCCGTGGTTCTCGGGAGTTCGGCACCCTCAATGCCGACCATCTTAAACTTAGTTAATCGACACTGGCAGCTGTTTTCCTTTCAGCAGGCAACAAGCCAGCAGCCGAGGTTGGTTAAGCACGTCAACCCGAAACGTGCCCAACGGTTGGCCCAGAAAGCAATGAAGACTGTCGGCATCAGTACCAAGGCGCAGGCGACTCTGCAAAGGCAGCTCGAACAACGAAAGCAGCAACGACACAAGAGGAAAGCTGCGCACCGTAAGGTCTGTCAAGAGACACGTTACTTGCAGCGCGTTAAGAAGCATCGCGAAAAGCATCGTGGCTATTAGGTTGAAGACGATTGTACACATTTGAATAGTTTTTCGGCAAGCAGATTCCTCCATGGGGTTTGCTTGCTGAATTTTTTCTAGTGCCGCTATAATAGCATAAAAAGCGAAAGGAACGGATGGCATTGAAAAATAGCACTGTCAAAGTAACGCAACTAAAATACGGCAATACCAAATGTTATTTACTAGGGGGAACTTCTAAATCACTGCTAATCGATACCGACTGGGCCGGAAAGCTACCGGCATTTTACCATGCTTTAGGGCAGAAAAAGTTAACGGCCCAAGGAATTGATTACCTGATCATAACCCACTACCATCCTGACCACATGGGCATTGCGGCCGATTTGATGCGGATTGGCATAAGGCTAATCGTGATGGATTGCCAACAAAAATACATCCATCAAAGTGACCATATCTTCTATAAGGAAAATAATCCAGCGTTTCAGCCAATCAATGATCATAAAATTAGGGTAGTCAAAATTAGTCAAAGTCGTCGCTTCCTGGCTTCCTGTGGTATTCCAGGTGTAATTATCAATACTCCCGGACATACGAATGACTCGGTTTCCTTAGTGCTGGATAGCGGGGAAGCATTCGTTGGCGACCTTTACCCGCAGGACCAAGCACCGTTATATAATAACCCGGTCATAACAGCCAGCTGGCAAAAGCTCAAAGATAATGGTGCTTCACTGGTTCATTTCGCACATTATGCCAACGAAATAGTAAAATAACAGCTTTATTCATCTTTGCGATCTTCATTAATTTTAAACGAAGCAAGCATCTCTTTTATAAGGTGGTATGGACAAATATGTATAATGCTAAGAATAAAAGCATAATAGTCAATGGCTATCACATGGATTACATTACCTTTAGTTGGGGTAATAAGTGGTTGACCGGCGTGATCATTTAACTCCCGGCTATTCAATTGACCAAATGGCTGACGAACTGTACCTTGCCTTACACCAGTTAAAAATTTCTCATAAAAATGTCAAGAAGAAATTAAAAATTTTTAGTGGGGCTACCGAATTAGGTAAATTATAAGCGATTGATTGTTAAATCTATGACCGAGAATGTCCAATTTTTGTTTGATAATGGCAGATCACAAGTGCATACCCCCATCTTCATGCCGGTTCCGAGTTTGGTGTTGCCGCTGCTTTTTTGTCATTTCCCACTCGGTCTCTTTTAAGCCGTGTGCCTGTTTTTGTCGTTGGTAATCTTCATCATGGGCATATAGGGCGGTCATGATTGCGTTACTAAAGGCTGTCTTTAAGTAGTAGCTTGGACTAACTGGCTTGTAATTTAGCGGTTGATAATGTCCCATATTTACTTTTCTATACTGGTCGTCCTTGGCCTGTTGCTCTTTTAACTGCTTTTGGATTTTCTCGATCTGACTGTTCTTAATCGTTGGATCGACTTTGCATTCACCCAAAAAGAGTTGTTTAGTGCCATCATGCTTTAAAACCCGTTGTAGGTGATGATTTTCTAACTGGTCTAAGCTGAGCTGTCCCGATAAATAAGCTAGTCCTTGTTGATGTTCTTGGGGACTGAACACCTGTGGTGGATTTGCTTGCCACTGTTCAATCGTTTCGGCCTGACATGGCTTTAAAACAGGATCATAGTACATCACGGCTGTATAGGCCTGTTCCTGTTTAATCATTGGTAATTCATTAAAATCGCCGTTAGGAAAAGCTCTTCTTAAAACTTCCTGGTATTGGGTTTGAATAACTTGCTTCACAGCCATGATTGTTCGCAAATCTTTGACTGCGCGAGTAATCTTTTGCTGTTCGGTTGGTGAATACTTTTCTAGTAGACCTCGATCAACATGTTCTAGACTTTCTAAGCTATCATCATGAATCATCAGCGTATATTTCAGTTCGATTTTGACTTCCTTTTCTTGTTGCATTAATAACTTCCAGCCAACGTACGGCCGTTTGGTAAAGGTCAATAATTGTTGGGTCAACAAATCATCACGAATGTTCATTAAACGTTCGTTTAATTCACTACCCTTAAAAACTGTTTGTTCGCTATCGGTTTCCTTAATTAATTCTCGTCTTTCAGCTTGCGTGGTCTGTTCAAAATTAAGCTCTGGATAAAGTTTTTTCGTCGTGCGATCAACCACTCTATTTAAGAGTTCATCTGCTTTTTTGAGTGAGCTTTCTTGTTGGTTAATTGTCAATAATTGTTTAGTCACATCTTTACCAACCGCATGTTTAATTAAGGTACTGTTTTTCCAATTAAATAGCATGCGCCGCTTATCATCTAAGTTCTCCAAACTGATATAAGTTTTCAGTTCATGGCTTAGCTCTTTAACTACCCGTTTTTCATTAAACGAGAAGTGTTTACTTAGGCTATCTAAATGACCTCTATTGATTACTTTTTCTTGGTTATTTTTATAACTGGCTTTGGCCTTGCGATAGTCTTTAACTTGTTGATTAAATGCCTTCCTTTCATGCCGTTTACTATTGATTCCCTCATGTTGCATTGGGGTATCATCTATTCCCTGCTCGATAAAGGATTTTTCACTGATCCGATCCGGAATATTTTTTTGCTCTAAAACTTGATTGACACTAACCGCCCAATTGTGCCGCCATTGATTGATTTTTTCTTTTTTATCCCAATCAACTAGCCACACCTTTCTTGATCTTGGAAAACGACTATTTCCTGTATAAGTCTTGTTCCCATTTTCATCTAATATATTTTCCCTTTTACTTTTCAATCCCCATGTTCCGTCTGGATTAAATGGACGATTAGTTAGCATCACATGAGCGTGCGGATTATCTGGGTGATCTCTATGAATTGCTACGTCGGCTACCATGCCCTCATCAACAAAATTTTCTTGCACATATTTTGTCAGTAATTCTTTCTGTTCGGATTCACTTAATTCTACCGGTAAAGCCACGTTAAACTCTTTTGCATACCGTGAGTTTGATTTACGATCTTTCTTTTCAACTTCATTCCACAACTGCTCTCGATCACTGGCCCATTCTGGTGCATTTTTGGGGGTTAAAATAAAGCTTTCTGGCATAACCGAGCGGGCATAAAAATAGCTTCGCCCTTCTTTTTGATCGAATAGCTTTTTACCACTTCGATAAGCGGCACTGGCAATCGCACTTCGTCCTTTACCAGCACTAATATTACTAAAACTCATGTGAAAAATTGCCATGTCGGTCACCATCTTTCTTTGGGTCTATGGGTTTGCTTTTGTTGTTGCCAACGGCGACTTCTGATACAAGGGTTTAGCACAATAACACAACCAACTTAGTTGTTGTGTGTAAGTGCGCATTGACCTCGTTTCACTCGGTCTGCTGATTCCCTTAACTCCACTTTTAGTGTATGCCCTCCGCTTCGCTATTTCAACTTTTATACTTTGACTTAACGTTTCCTATATGATATAGTTTCGGTGATTATTTCTAATATGATTGGAGGGATCGTTATGTCTCAAAGTAACTTAGAAAAACAAGAAGCTAAATTAAAAGCCCTTAATCAAAAAATTAAGGACGAAAAAAATAGAATTGAACAACGGCTAGGTAAACAAATCATCAATCAAGCCAATTTAGAGTATGCTAATTTGTCTAACGATCAGATTAAGCTTTTAGCCCAGCAATTTTCTGAATTTTTAAAGGAAAAGTCCGTAGATCATTAGCCATACGAGATGAGGAAATTCTATGCCTAATCAATATGAAAAATTAGTTAAACAACAAGCACGTTTAAAGCAAAAAATTGAACGAGAAAATTTTAAATTACGGCAATCTAAATACTATGAAAACCGCCAAGCCCGCAAAGCCCGTTCTCGCCGATTAATTCAAAAAGGGGCTTTGCTCGAAAAATACTTTCAAGCTGATAACCTCTCGGTCGAACAAACCGAAGAACTTTTAAAAATATTTGCTAATTACATTAATGCGCATAAACCGAACAAATTCAAAAACGACCAGCCTAGTAACTAGGCCGATCGTTTTTATTTTCTGGATCATTTTTAGGCTTTACTTCTGGGTTTTGATCTGCAAAATTTTGTAACTGCTTTTGCACCTTTTCCGGATAAGTAATATTTTGGTTTATCCAAGGAAAATGCCTCAAATCGTTCTTAAAAACTTGTCCCTTATCTCTTGCATAAACAGGGGTAAACTTTTCGCTATTATCATAAATCATGACCTTATCAGATTTAAAGGCCACTAATGGCAAATTATGTTTGGATTGCTGATAACGTTTCTTGATCGTTGCTACTGGAACACCGTGGCCACCTTTTTGTACCCGTTCGTTGACCCTTTGGATAGCTAAATTTTCATCTCGCAAAGCAACATATAATAAAGTCACTTCAAAGCCATTTTTGTGAGCTTTGTCAATCAAATTGAGTTGAGCTTTGCCTCTACCTGCTAGTGTTGTTTCTACGTGAATACTTTGCTGGTGATCTAAAGCATAGTGTAGTTGTTTGATTTCTTCTTTCATGGCTTTTAAGTTGTCACTATCTTTATGCCAATCGCCACCCATTCGTCTTAAAAGTTCATCAGCGTTAATCCGTTTTGTTTTGTCAAATAAGCTGGGAAATGTATCGTATAGCGTACTTTTCCCTGCTCCGTTAATACCAGCAACAATTATATATTGGGGTTTATCTATCAACGGACAAAGTCCTTTCGTTTAATAACCTCATCTTGCCTTTTATCTAAAAAGTAGGTATATAAAGCGTCATATACTTTGCGCTTTTCTGGATCTGGCTCATGTAATGACTTATCAAGTAAATCTTTTAAATCAGTTTCTTTGGCAATTTCAAAAAAGTCATTAATTGTGATTGTATCTTTCATGTTCATCACACTCCCAAGTTATTAATTTATTTAATCTGATAAGCCATCAGTCCTCATCTGGATCATTGAGCCAATCAGCGACTTCTTTAGCGCCTTTTAACTCGGTGACTGGTGTCTCTTTGGTCGCCTTTAAAAAGCGTAAATTAGCTCTTTCTTCTTCGCTTAAAGACACATTAAAAGGTAAAGCACCATTAGCAACAATCCGCTTGTAAAACATGTTAATAGCCGTGGTTGGATTTAAGCCCAATTCGCTTAAAACTGTTTCGGTATCATCGGCCAAATCTTTATCAATCTTGACTTGGACCCGTTTCTTTTCCTTAACTGCCATGATCGTCTCACCCCCCTTTTTAACTACTACCATCATACTACCTCTTGAGTACCACTTCAGACGAATTTAAAATACAATCTAGTATAATCCCATGAATCCATGCCAATTTGGCTTAAAGTGTCTTAAATAAGCTTATACGGCGTTTTAATCCCAAGTGCGCTCGCTATCAATATTCCGATAGATTATTTTTAGCAAAGTCTTTGAGCTGGTTTTGGGTTCTTTTATTAATCTCGTCTTCAACTAATTTATCCGTTTTTTAGTTGCTTGTACATCTGGTTCAATTCATTAGCACTTAATTTTTTGTTTGCTCGAATTTGTAATCCTTGAATACCATTATCATATGTCCACTGTTTAATTTTAGTCATGTCATTAGTCCGATAATAATTGGCAATTAGTTCGTTCCATTGCTCCCACTTATCTAATGGGACATTGATTAAACCAGCGCCCCCGTCAATCATAATTTTATTGGCACTTAAAGTTGCCGTCCTCTTGTTTCCGTCCCAAAAAATTTGTTGACGCATATTATGATACATGACAGTCAATGCTTTATCAGTGGTCGCCATTTGTGGATCAGCCAAGATTTTTTGTAAAAAGGATTGTTCTTGTTTTTCGTTAATTAAGGGTGGTTCAAAAAAGTCTTCACTGCCTAAATCAACTCCCCCTTTTCCTTGCCGTAATTCTCCTGGTACTAAGGCGTCTTCTGCGGCCACAATCTTATTGATTTGTTTTTCCATGGTTAACGTTAAAGGGGAATTTTGAGCAGTGATATATTGCCACCCACGCTTTAAGTTAACAATTGTCAAAATATCCTCAACAGGAACACCGGCCACACTCATGCCGTCCATAATGGTTTGTGTTTGCGGTAAAGTGGTATTTACGCCTTCAAAGCGGGCATTAGTGTGCACTAACTTGGTAAAATTTGCTCGGGCAAACCGTTGGTTTTCTGCAACTGTGAATTGATACTTGTCCATATATGCTTGTGTCTTAGTCATATTTTGTGCCTCCTTTTTGTTGATAATTCCTTGGGTCAGCCAACAATTGATCAATTGTTTCGACTTCTTTGCTGGATTCGGTCATTTAAAAAGCTCCTTTCACATTCCCTTAGTTCAGTCGTCGCCAATTCAGCCACTCAAGGTGCCTATTTTTTGCTTCTAAGCGATTTTAAAGTGATTTTAATATAATTTATGCATGTCACACTTAAAACGGCTTAAATGAGCTTATACGGCGTTTTAATCCCAAGTATGCTCGTTATCAATATTTTGTTCTTTAGGGTGTTTGGCCGCATATTCTCTAGCTGCTTGTTGGTTCCACCAAACATCAAATAGGTTTTGCATAGTGCCGTACAGGTAATTCTCAACGTTCTTGATATGTTTCTCATCGCTTCTTAGGGCATTAAAATAGCGTCTTAATGTTTTGGTCATCATTTTTTTAAATCAGGATCATCTAATAGAATCCATACGCCTAAATCTTTATGTTCTTTTTCAACAGCATATTTGGCGTTTAGGATAATGCCAATAAAGCGCCGCATTTGTTGTGGGGTACGGCACCAAAAGCTAAGTAGTTGCACTGCTTCTGGTTCTAAGAAGACCGGCAAGCCATTGTCTTAGTCAGTTAAGAACTCATCAGCATGTTTTACTAAGTCCCGATTTTGGGCTTCAATTTCAGCTGGTGAAAAATTGGCTGTGGAAAAGTCCAACTTTTGAGTATCTATATCGTATCTATTAGTATCTATGTTTTTAAAGTCTTTATATAGATTGTGTGTGATTTTCACATTTCCGCTTGTATCAAGGGTTTGAGACACTTTTGGGCTATCTTCACCGCGTAAATAGACATCGGTTGCTTTCACATCGAGCTTGGAAAGGTATAAACGATTCGGTTCATTCTTTTTCGTTTTTGGGTTAAAACCCAGTTGTTTTTGCATCAGCAAATGAGCGGTTTCGAGTTCTTTTTTTATTTTGACGACTTTTTGATTATGGCAATTAAATAAATTTTCGAGTTCTTGATTGGTAAAAGTAAAATAGACGTGTCCTTCTTCATCAACCCAGTTGTTGCGCAAAGAGTACTCTAGCCGGTCTTTCAGTACCATATAAGCCAATTTAGCGTCACTGCTTAAATGCTTGTATTGCTCGCCATACATTAATACCTTAGGAAACTGGAAAAATAAGGCTCCATATACGTTATCGGCTTCATAGTAATTAAAATTTGTTGATTTTGTCATAATAAAAACTCCCTTTCTTGACTGACACACGCTGTCTCAAAAGAGAGTTGCTAAAACATTTGACTTGCATTATAATACAAACCTGATATGCTTTAACTGAATTACAAAGCCTCACGGATAAATGAATGCTTTGTAATTTACCAGCATGTGTCTGTTTGTGAGTTGCCCAGTCGGCAACTTTTTTTAATTTCTAACAACAAAAATGGACTAAATAGCTTCAGTTAGCTACTTAGTCCATTGACTTCAATTTGTTTTTAACTATCCTTAACTTGTCCTTTGGGACTGGTTTGCGGTATAATTAACCTACAAATTAAGAGCAATGTTCAGACGATTTAAACCGCCAAGTAAAAATCGTCTGAACCTAGGTAGCTGTCGTGTAGCTACTTGCTAAACCGAAGGTCCCTGATTCCTCGTGAATTGGGGACCTTTTTGGTTTAGCTTGATCTCTTCATTCGGTTGTTAAACTAGTTTCAGTTTAGCATAGTGCTTCGTAACCGGCAACTTTATTTGGTCCGGTACACTTTACAAGTTTTTATCTAATTATGAGTTGATTAAATAAATTGTTTGATTAATTATTTATTTAATTATTAAATTGCATCTATGATTGAAGCTAAGAATTCTGACCGATTTTTAAATCCGTTTTTTCGGGCAGCCGTGTCCATTTTTTTTAATTGACTTTCAGTAATTGAGAAGGTTACTGATCGCTTACGCTCTACTTCTTTTCGACTGATATTTTTTAAAAATGCTACTGCGTCATTCTTGTTATCTTTCAATGTAGTTTCGTAACTTTCTCTCATTTCTTCGTCTTTTTTATGGTTGAATGAATCTAAACTCATAAGCTAACTCTCCTTACTTGGTTTTACTTGCTAATTCTTGAAAAAGATGATCGGCTTTTTTTATGAACTTTTGATTTTGCTTTAAAACGGATTTATCATGATTGGCTAATTCAAATATCGAAGCGTGCCTTGCAGTAGCTTTATTAAAGAGCTCTCTTTCTGGAATTATAGTTGCGACTGTTTCATCACCTTCTATATGTTTTAGCAAATCGCGAGACATACTTGTATTATGTCTAATCATATTAACGATAAAGAAAAGTTTTGCGTCTACGTAAGTTTCGCCAGTTCGATAATCAAAAAGTGATTTTCTGAATTTTTCGAGTCGTGTTTCTAGGTCAAACTTAGCATTGTAACCATGCTCACTGGGTGTGATGGGACTAAGAAGGTAATTACTGATAGCAATAGCATTTTTAGTGATGGTACTAAAATCTGGGTGTGTATCAATTAAGATATAGTCATAGTCGGTTAAGTTTAATGAATCGGAGTTGTTTTTAAACCACATGAATAACATCATTTCTTTATTACTGTTATTTTCTAGATAACTTCCCAAAACATCTAGGTCTATAAAACCGGCGATTAAATCTAGATTTGGTCCGACACTGTCAATTTTTACTTTTTGAGCATTATCGTCTTCTTTAAATGCTTCAGCGATGGTATTGTTGCGTCGTGTCTTTTCAAAAACGGTTGTTAAATTACACTGATGATCTAAATCGATTAATAGAACCTTCTTGCCATGTTTGGCTAACCAATCACCATAATTTAAAGTCAAGGTTGTTTTACCGACACCACCCTTGATAGCAGTAAAAGTAATAATTTTCATCTTGATACCTCCTTTGTCTAGTTTAATTATATCGTTAGCAGACAAATAAATAAACAATTTATTAAATAACTAACGTAACAATTTTAGCCGGCTTAATAAAGAATTACTTACAGAACTTTGCTATTTTATCAAGACTAGTCCCTAGTCAACGGCTTTTAACGCTTCTTATGATAACGACCATGGAATAATTTTTTATGAGAACTAATATTAACAGCAACGAGTACTAAATCTTGATTGTTGACTTTATAGATAACTACAATGTCATTTGTTTCAGTTGGTTGCTGCCCCTTGGGAGTATCACGAAGATGAAATTCTCGATAGCCAGTATAGTTTCCTTCTAGTTCGTGATCATGAAAATCATCGGGGAGCATGTCGCCATCGAGGAGAATAAAAATAGCGTCTTTTACTTCATCAATAATTGTTACATCAAGTTGTGCAAGATAAGCTAAGTTTCGTTCAAACGATTTTCGTGGTTTATATTGATATCTCATTGGTTACTGTTATCCTTTGGCTTAAAACTGTTCCAATAATCGTCAGTTGGTTCAACGATAGGATCATCAGGTAAGATATGCATTTCGATTAACTTATCTCTGGCAATAGCAAAATCTAGTGAATCTTCTTTAGCATTAACAGCTTCAAGAAGGGTATTGAGTTGTTCTTGTGAGATAACAGCTGCTGCTCGTTGATTAGAACGTGCAATTAGTACTGTTTGATTTTCATCATTAACTTTATCTAAGTAGTCTTTAATATGATTACGGAAATCACTTTGAGTAGTAGCAATTGGCATAATAAGGACTCCTTTCTTTTCTCTTACATTATATTGTACTATATTATGTACATTATTTCTACTATTAACTATTAGCATTAAAGGATAACTTAAATCAGCAAATATTAGCAGTCAAGACAAAAAAAAGGCTAATTTGGCAAATACCAATCAACAACTCAAACATGACAATAAAATGATGCAGAGCAATATCAAGGGCTATAAATCACAACTAGTCGACACCATCGTCGAAAATGCTCCTACCCACAAGGTTGAACCAGCATTACTTAAACCCAACGAAGTAGCCCAACCAGCAAATACTGACACTGGCCGCCAACAGCACCTACGACAAACCCTCAAATACCTAACAGATACAGTTACCAAAGTTCTACGCAGGATCAAAATCGATGCCCTTTCCTTTATCAACCAACCACCTAAACACCTTCAAAGTGCCAAAATAGACCCTTCAACTATACAGGCTTCTAAGCACCCATTTGATTACAAGAAAGAACTACAACTAGAAAACAATCCCATTATCAAACTCAAAAAAGCAATCTTAATGGCTAACAACGAACAACTTCAAAAAGCTAATGATCAAACCAAACAATCCCTAAACAAGCAAGCCGATAACGAATGGGAATTCTAAAAAAGTCCACACTGCCCCTTAGCTCCCCCATGAAAGCAAGCTCTGCTTGCGCAACCGTGCTCTCTCGAGACTTAGCCTGTCTGTGGCTAAAAATCTCAAGAGAGCACTTGCTCTCAATAGACTCATCGCTCATTTGCTCACCCAACAACTTACGTTATTAGCTTAGTAAATAAGCAATGCAGACAGTTTAAACGCACTCCGCCCTTGTCCCTAACCCTCTTAGTGTTGATTTATCCAATTGCCGACTTTCTTTTCAGCAAAGCATAGGGAGAACACGAAAAAGTCCCATGAGTAATTAGGGTTGTCCGTAGCATTTTCGAAGCTTCCAGCCACGTTTTTAGCCATATGCGATAATAGCAGGGTTTAGCATACCCATGTTGTTAACTACAAACCTGGCGCGTCTCCAGGCTCACGGACGCTTTCGGGATACTACCACGGTGCAGAGTCACTGCTTGCGAGTTTAACCGGTTGTGAACCAAAAGAAAAAGCCGCCTAGCGATTAACTAAGCGGCTTTAATAGTTTTAGGGTTTAATTTCATTGATAATTTTATGTAGTTATATCTTGAAATATCGGCCAATCTCTTCTAAAATTAACTATATTAAAGAAATTGACAACCCCGATTGACTACTTGCCCTAGTTAATCGGTAGCTCGTTGAAGTACGCCAATACTTCAACGGGCTTTTTCTTTTACTCTGATTTATTTAACTAATGAATTGATTCACTAAAATCTTTTCAGTTATAAATTTACACTAATTGTGGTTTGAAGTAAACACTTTTAAGTACATAGCAAAGCATATATAACTTACTACAACT
>OKVY01000152.1_pt1 | contig 33770 bp, 35 predicted proteins | sample 1606931 | NCBI WGS metagenome assembly OKVY01 (sample SAMN03281017, study PRJEB24777) | human gut metagenome | isolation source: fecal sample PR221 from 1 month old male Chinese infant, caesarean... | reverse complement strand
ATATTAAGGTTGAAATCTCAACTTTATCATTAAATTTAGCTAGTATGAATATGAAGCGCTCTCTTAATGAGCAAGCCATTAAAAGTTTACTTGAGCAACAAGATAATTCTAATCCTGATGATTTAAAAAAATTGTATAATGAAGCAACAGAACGTGTTGGTGTTCTAAATAAAACTTTCGAGGATTCTTTAAATTTTTATAATCAAATGATTATAAAGAAAGTTGAGTTTATTGAGTCGCAAATGACAAGTTTAGAAAGTGATATATCTTCCCAAAATAAAAAACTAGGTATCTGGCTTAAAAAAGAGTCGGAAATATTAAAAGAACTATCTAAGTTAGGTTCTTTAAGCGACCTGCAACTATTACAAAAAGATTTAAATAAACTATACGAAAGCAAAGGTAGCTTTGAAAGCTCATTAAATCAAATCGAAGAATACGAGTCAAAGGTTAATGCTCTTACGAACAAACTCAAAAATATTTCCTTTAAAATAGATAGATATATTAACCAGTTCGATGATAATCTTAAAATCTTCAATAAATATTTTTCTAAATACACTCGCCAACTTTACAATGAAGAATTCATACTCAGTTACGAATATAAATCTGATCTATTTCAATTTACTATTGACCCTATTGGAAATATACAATCACAAGGTAACCTAGGTGATGGTAAGAAAAAAGCTCAGGTTTCCGCTTTTGATCTCGCATATCTTTCTTTTCAAGAGGAAATATCATCTCGATTCATACGCTTTGTTGCACATGATGGAATTGAAGCAATACATCAGAACCAAATTAAAACCCTTTTTGATATTGCTGCTACGATTGATGGACAATATATAATAGCGATATTAAAGGACAAGTTGGCTAGCATTGATGGCAAAACCATAGCTAGAAGTACTATTTTAGAACTAAGTGAAAACGATAAGTTCTTTAAATGCTAGCATCATCCGTCAGAAACACCGGCGGACTACTCATAAAAATTAGCTTAAGTTTGATCTGACAGTTTTCTCGTGTAGCACACAATCGAATCTTACTGTCAGCCAAGGTTAAGCTCAATAAAGCAGTAGTGCAGTAACTGTGCCAGATTGGGTTTGAGATAAGAGATGAATCCACCTCTGTAACTCTCTTATGCATTCGTACAGCCTCGCCAGTGTACAGGGCATTATTTTGCGTATTTTACAGGGGTTTGATCTGGGAATGTCTTCGGCGATATTATGAGCAACATGCATGATCTGATTATAAAAAAATATCGTAAAGTTGAGAATTAACTGCTATCTTAAAAAGTTAACATGAGATTTCAGGAGGAAAGTGTTGTTAAACGAAGCGTACGCCATTTTGGGCGCATTTTATGGTGCGGGTGATGCGTAGGTACTGCCTTTTATTTTCGAGTGCGTAGGAAGCGTTACGCGAAGGATTTCACGATTACAGATTTTTATTCCGTAATTGTGATGTTGAATGCACTCGGTCGCCTTTCCCTGTTTGGTACTTCCCGCGCGTCTTTGCCAAATACGACAACCAGAAAAGTGGTCCTTCAAGGGTTTCCGGTTTTCCTCGCTCGATAACATAGTGTTTCGTATACTTGTCGCTTGATTTCGGTAACTCCACCAGCGTCGGCTCACCTCCTGACAGATTAGCCCATATTTCAGTGATAACGCCAGCAATGCCACTTGTAGGCGTTCCAAGACGTTTTACCTGACGATGCGGAAGTGCTATCCAGCAATGGTAATGTACCTGTTTCGCCACCTCTTGCTCCCGTACCCAGCCGTAAGCAAAATTGATGATCGGATTTGCCAGTCCTTCGGGCCTGCGAAGCTTTGATTTTAGGCGTTCGCGTAGTTTCTTGAATAGCTGGCTTACCCATTCGTTAGCAGTGTCTACGGGCGTACCTGCTGGTAAGCGAAGATCGAAACGGGTGAGGTAAACACGACTGTAAGCAATCAGCATTGCGTCAAGTTCTGCAGCGATAGGCGCGAGGATATCTAACCGGACACCAGATTTGTCAGTGGTGTTGATCGGGTAGGTGTAGCCGTTATGGAAAAACTTGTCGCCCGTGATGACCTGATAGCGTCCGTGGTCGTGGGAGACTGTTCTGCAAGGTGTAGTTTTTAGTTGCTCTGATTGTGCGGGTGTTAGTTCTGACTGTGTCTGTTGTAACAAAGTTTCTCCTTTAAATGTTTACATGAATTTTCCCTCGTGTGCCCATACGTGTACGTGCGTATAAGTTATTATCATCTGACCACTGCGAAAGAGCTGGCACACCAACACATAAAACCCGCGCCGTTAAAGGTATTACAGGCAATTATAGTGGTGTGATTTTTTCGTGAGAAGTTTACATATTCAAAATAACCCAATTTAAATTATACGCCTAATTCAGAAGGGGGCAAGAATTATTTTATTCGGCGGTATTTCTCCGGCGCTGCATCGGCAAGATCTTTCGCTTTTTTGATGGCACGTTTCAAGGCCTTTTCGTCGATAACATGAATGGGGCATTCACCTCCTTTCTTTGGTGCTGCTGTCATACCTTAGCTCCGTTCAGGAGTGTGCGTAAACGATCCCGCATTGCAGCTTGCTCTACTTCTGCTTGCTCTTCGGCTTTCCGCTGTGAGTCCTCAGCCGCTTGTTGCATCAATATGTCAATCTCACCCTCCATAGCGGTAAACAGCTCATCGTTGTAAGCGCCAGATGTCTTGAATCGCAACTCTTTGAGTTCCGTTTCAATCAGTGGGTCAGGCTTTTGCAGAGTGACGGAAATCATCGATGAATTGGCAAGCACTGAGGCAGGCCCAGAAAGATGAAACCGCCAGCCGTCAAGGATCAGGGTCTGGAGCCTGTCTACCAGCCGTGCTGGAATATCTGCAAAGTTCTGAAACTTGTTATAACGGGCTTCGGCGTTTTCAATTCGCCGCTGTAAAACGTCTGGATTTGGTTGGTATTTTGCTGCGATTTTGTCTAAATAGGTCTGCAACGGCAGGTCATTCTGGTTTAGTAGCTTTTTCTTTGTTGTCATGCGGGGTCTCCGTAATCGGTTGAAAATAAGCGTAAAAGCGCCGCTGACGCTCTGCGGTGAGCGTCATTTAGTGCGGTCGTCTTTTCGGTGTTTGTGTATCAGTTGTATTCGACGTGAAGGCTTTGTCCACACGCTGGACAATATTGCGGCCTGCCCGGTATATATCGGAACCAGCGAGTCACATCCCCGCGTCCGAAAGTCACGCCCGCCAGACGATTAATTTCGAGCGCAGTCAGTACCCGGTACGCAGTCGATAAAGGGAGGTCAACGAAGCGGCTGATCATCTCAGCAGTAACGGGAATGTCGGTTGTGTTCAGGTAATGCAGGACGTTGATCCGTGATGCAGTTGCGCGAAGGTCAACGGAATTTAATATTGCTACCAGAGTAGAACGTTCATTGGCTTCGGGGGCTGTAAATGACGCAGGCGTATGTTTATACCACAAAGTTTCCTCTTATGAGTTGTTCATCATATAAGGTATTTTATCATGATTCAATTTTAATGTAAATAATAATCGTTTTCATCTAAGCTATTTGTGCTACTCATAGGTATTTAATAAACGGGAAGCCGATTGTGCAAATCGGCCTCAAATGAATGGTTTTTTAGCTAAAAAGGGCGGTGATGGAGGCGCTGGCGAGAGAATGGAAATGCACATTAAAGCCGACCATCGCACCGCTGGCGTCGGCATCGACCTCTATAGCCGGAACATCTAACGCATAGACGGTAAAAATATAGCGGTGGGTTTCACCTTTCGGCGGTGCCGCACCGCCATAACCGGCTTTGCCAAAGTCGGTTCGTGTCTGGATAGCGCCATCCGGCAGCGCGCTTATCCCTGAACCGGCTCCTTGTTGCAATACGCGGGTATCGGCGGGCAAGTTCGCGACGACCCAGTGCCACCAGCCGGACCCCGTGGGGGCATCCGGGTCGTAGCAGGTAACCACAAAACTTTTAGTTGCGGCGGGAACATCATCCCAGGCCAAATGCGGCGAAATATTGTCACCGTCGTAGCCCATGCCATTGAAAACGTGGCGGTGGGGCAGTTTGCCCCCGTCCTGTAAATCATGACTGATCAGTTTCATTTCACCTCCTGTCAGCGATGCAGCAACTTAACGATTTCCTGTGCGGCAGCGGCAGATGACGCCGGGTTTTGCCCGGTAACCAGGTGACCGTCGGTGATTGCATACACGCCCCAGTCTTCACCGCGCTCGTACAAGCCTCCGGCCTGTTTTAACGCATCTTCAACCAGGAATGGCACAACCTGTGTCAGGCCGACGGCTTCTTCTTCGCTATTGCTAAAACCCGTCACGCGTTTGCCCTGGACCAGTGGGCTGCCATCTGGCTTATGGGCATGGCGTAGCACGCCCGGCGCGTGGCAGACGGTTCCTACCGGCTTGCCTTCGGCCCAATATTTTTCGATAAGCGCGATAGATACAGGATGTTCTGCCAGATCCCACAGCGGACCGTGCCCGCCGGGGTAAAACACCGCTTCATAATCCCCTGCGGCGATATCACTCAGTTTGTGGGTGTTTGCCAGGGCGAGCTGTGCGGCTTTGTCTTTGCGAAAGCGCTCAGTGTCCTGGGTTTGGGCATCGGGCGCATCGCTTTTCGGATCCAGTGGCGGCTGTCCGCCTTTGGGTGTGGCAAGCGCAACCTCCAGCCCTGCATCGCGAAAAACGTAATAGGGCGCGGCAAATTCTTCCAGCCAGAAACCGGTCTTTTGCCCGGTGTCGCCGAGGGTGTCATGCGAGGTCAGTATCATTAAAATCGCCATTATTCCTCCTGATTCCGGGATGAGTTAACCCTCCAGAGTGTAGCATCCCGTTATCCGGCGGGCGTTAAATCAGACAATGAACATCTCGTCCATGGCGACGGCGGCAGTCACGGCCTGGGTTAAGCGCGTCAACTGTTCGCGGCTTATCGCATAAGGCGGCATCAGGTAAATGAGGCGGCCAAACGGGCGGATCCACACGCCTTGCCCAACAAAGAAACGTTGCAGCGCCGCCATGTTTACAGGTCGCCTGGTCTCCACTACACCGATTGCCCCCAATATGCGAACGTCAGCCACATTGGCGCTATCGCTCGCCGCTGCGAGCTCTTCGCGTAACTGGCGTTCAATCGCGGCCACCTGGGATTGCCATTCACCGCTTTCCAGCAGGCCGAGACTGGCCGTTGCCGCCGCACAGGCCAGCGGATTGCCCATAAACGTCGGGCCGTGCATAAAGCAGCCCGCTTCGCCGTTGCTAATAGTCTCGGCCACATGGCGCGTCGTAAGCGTGGCGGAAAGCGTCATTGTGCCGCCGGTTAAGGCCTTGCCAAGACAGAGAATATCCGGAGCAACCCCGGCGTGTTCGCAGGCAAACAGCTTGCCGGTGCGACCAAAGCCAGTGGCAATCTCATCGGCAATCAGCAATATCCCTTCCCGGTCACACATTTTCCGGATCCGCTTAAGCCACTCAGGGTGGTACATGCGCATCCCGCCGGCGCCTTGCACGATGGGCTCAAGGATCACCGCGGCAATTTCATGGCGATGCGCCGCCATCAGGCGGGCAAAACCCACCATATCGCGCTCGTCCCATTCACCGTCGAAACGGCTTTGCGGCGCGGGGGCGAAGAGGTTTTCCGGCAGGTAGCCCTGCCACAGGCTGTGCATAGAGTTGTCCGGGTCGCATACCGACATCGCGCCAAAGGTGTCGCCGTGGTAGCCGTTACGGAAGGTGAGAAACCGCTGCCGGGGCTCGCCTTTCGCCTGCCAGTATTGCAGGGCCATTTTCATCGCCACTTCCACGGCCACCGAGCCAGAATCAGCGAGGAAAACGCACTCCAGGTTGTCCGGGGTCATCGCCAACAGCTTACGGCACAGGGCGATGGCGGGTTGGTGGGTGATGCCGCCGAACATCACGTGCGACATGGCATCAATTTGCGCTTTCATCGCCGCGTTCAGTACCGGGTGATTGTAGCCGTGAATAGCGGCCCACCAGGAAGACATCCCGTCTACCAGCCGCTCGCCGCTGGCCAGCGTCAGTTCGCATCCTTGTGCGGATTGCACCGGATAAACCGGCAGCGGAGAGGTCATGGAAGTGTACGGGTGCCAGATATGGCGCTGGTCAAAGGCAAGATCGTCCGTTGTCATAATCGACTTGTAAACCAAATTAAAAACATTTAGGTTTACAAGTATGACCCGAATCGAGATTTAACAACACCCTTTGGAGAAGCCCAATGGCTCACCAGACACGCTGGACACTGTCGCAAGTCACCTCCCTGTTTGAAAAACCGCTGCTGGAACTGCTGTTTGAAGCGCAACAGGTTCACCGCCAGCATTTTGATCCCCGCCAGGTGCAGGTCAGCACGCTACTTTCGATCAAGACCGGGGCCTGCCCGGAAGATTGCAAATACTGTCCGCAAAGCGCCCGTTATAAAACCGGGCTGGATGCTGAAAGGTTGATGGAGGTGGAGCAGGTACTGGACTCGGCCCGTAAGGCGAAAAACGCCGGTTCAACGCGCTTTTGTATGGGCGCGGCCTGGAAGAACCCGAACGATCGCGATATGCCGTATCTGGAACAGATGGTTGAAGGGGTGAAGGCAATGGGCCTGGAAGCCTGCATGACGCTCGGAACGCTCACTGACAGTCAGGCGCAGCGTCTGGCGCATGCCGGGCTGGATTACTACAACCACAACCTGGACACCTCACCGGAATTCTACGGCAACATCATCACCACCCGAACCTATCAGGAGCGCCTGGATACGCTTGATAAAGTGCGTGATGCGGGAATCAAAGTCTGCTCTGGCGGCATTGTGGGGCTGGGCGAAACGGTCACCGATCGCGCCGGGTTACTGCTGCAACTGGCAAACTTGCCCACACCGCCGGAAAGCGTACCCATCAACATGCTGGTGAAAGTGAAAGGCACGCCGCTGGCGGAAAATGAGGATGTCGACGCCTTTGATTTTATCCGTACCATCGCCGTTGCCCGTATCATGATGCCCACCTCGTATGTGCGTCTGTCCGCAGGTCGCGAGCAGATGAACGAACAGACTCAGGCCATGTGCTTTATGGCCGGGGCAAACTCCATTTTCTACGGTTGTAAGTTGCTGACCACCCCCAACCCGGAAGAGGACAAAGACCTGCAACTGTTCCGTAAGCTGGGGCTGAATCCGCAGCAGACCGGGGTGCTCAATGGCGACAGAGCGCAGCAGGAACAACTGGAACAGCAGCTCGTGCATGCGGATACCGATCAGTATTACAACGCGGCTGCGCTATGAGCTGGCAACAGCGCATCGATGAGGCGTTAGCGGACCGTCGGCAGGCCGATGCCTTGCGCACGCGCCAGTGCGTGGCGCAGGGGGCCGGGCGCTGGCTGGTTCGCGACGGGCAGCGCTATCGCAACTTCTCCAGTAACGATTATCTGGGCTTAAGCCAGCATCCGGCGGTTGTTCGCGCCTGGCAGCAGGGGGCAGATAAATACGGGGTTGGCAGCGGCGGTTCTGGCCACGTGAGCGGCTACACCCTGGCACATCAACAGCTTGAGGCCGGTCTTGCCGACTGGCTGGGGTATCCGCGCGCGCTACTGTTTATCTCAGGATTCGCTGCTAATCAGGCGGTGATTGCCGCGCTGGGTAAGAAAGAAGACCGTATTGTTGCCGACAGGCTAAGCCACGCCTCGTTGCTGGAAGCGGCCAGCCTCATCCCGGCAGAACTACGCCGCTTTGCCCATAACGACGCCACGCATCTTGCGGCTCTGCTGGCAAAACCGATCGGTGGCGAACAACTGGTTGTTACCGAAGGGGTGTTCAGTATGGACGGCGACAGCGCGCCGCTGGCTGACATCGCCCTGGCGACCCGACAGGCAAACGGCTGGCTGATGGTCGACGATGCGCACGGTATTGGCGTATGCGGCGACGAGGGGCGCGGTAGCTGCCACGCCCGCCAGGTCACGCCGGATATCCTGATTGTCACGTTCGGCAAAGGGGTTGGCGTGAGCGGTGCGGCGGTGCTGTGCAGCGAATCGCTGGCCGATTATCTGACACAGTTCGCCCGCCATCTGATTTACAGCACCAGTATGCCGCCCGCCCAGGCCGCGGCAATCAGCGCCTCACTTGCTGTTATTCGATCCGAAGAAGGCGCACAACGCCGCCATAAACTGAATGCGCTGATTGCGCAATTCCGTGCGGGCGCACAGGCGCAGAAACTCCAGGTAACAGCATCTGACAGTGCCATTCAGCCGCTGATTGTGGGCGAAAACAGCCGTGCGCTGCACCTGGCCGCGCAGTTACGGGCGAACGGTTTTTGGGTAACCGCGATTCGCCCGCCAACCGTCCCGCCAGGTACCGCCCGGTTGCGCTTAACGCTCACTGCCGCCCATGAGCCGGAAGACATTACGCAGTTGCTGGAGATATTGCATGACGCGCGTTGATAAACAAGCCATTGCCGATACCTTCGGTCGCGCCGCCCACCGCTACGACCAACACAACGGATTGCAGCAACAAAGCGCAGAATTACTGCTTTCCCGTCTCCCTTCTGCCCCTGTTGAACAGGTGCTTGACGCTGGCTGCGGGCCGGGGTTGCTGAGTCGCTACTGGCGAGAGCAGGGGGCGCGGGTGACGGCGCTGGATATCTCTGCGCCTATGCTGGAGGAGGCCCGGCGCAGGCAGGCGGCAGAACGCTATGTGCTGGCGGATATCGAAGCCATGCCTTTTGCCCGCGCTGAATTTTGTCTTGCCTGGAGTAACCTGGCGGTGCAGTGGTGTGATGATGTGCGTCAGGCGCTGGCGGAGTTATACCGCGTGGTGCGCCCCGGTGGGCATATTGCGTTTACCACCCTGGTGAGCGGCTCGTTACCTGAATTGAATGAGGCATGGCGCGCGATTGATGACCAGCCTCATGCCAATCGCTTTCTGGCCGCTACGCAACTCCACGATGCGCTATCCGGCTGGCGCTATCAGGCGGGCATTGAGCCCATCACGCTCTATTTTGCGGGGGCACTGGAGGCCATGCGATCGCTTAAAGGGGTTGGGGCGACCCATCTGCATGCCGGACGCAGGCAAGGGCTTACGCGAGGGGGGCTACAACGCTTGCAACTGGCCTGGCCGCAACAGCAGGGAGCATTCCCGCTGACCTATCAACTTTTCTGGGGAGTTATCACGCGTGACTGAACGCTATTTTGTCACCGGCACGGACACCGAGGTAGGAAAAACGGTGGCGAGCTGCGCGCTTTTGCAAGCGGCAAATCTTCGGGGGCTGCGAAGTGCAGGTTACAAACCGGTGGCCTCGGGCAGCGACATGACCGCACAGGGGCTGCGCAACAGTGACGCGCTGGCTTTGCAGCACAACAGCAGCGTGATGCTCGATTACGACCAGGTAAACCCCTGGACTTTTGCTGAGCCGACATCGCCGCACATTGTCAGCGCAGAGTCTGATACGCCCATTACGCTTGAGGGGATGTCTGCCGGGCTGCGGGCACTGGAAGCGGAGGCCGACTGGATATTGACAGAAGGGGCTGGTGGGTGGTTTACGCCGCTTTCAGAGACATTCACTTTTGCCGATTGGGTGGTGGCCGAGCGATTGCCGGTGATTCTGGTGGTAGGCGTTAAGCTTGGGTGTATTAATCATGCAATGTTGACCGCACAGGCGATAGAGCAGGCGGGATTGCGCTTTGCAGGCTGGATTGCCAATGATGTTCAGCCGCCAGGTAAACGACATACCGAGTATCTTGCGACGCTACGGCGCGTGTTAAAGGCACCTTTTATGGGAGAAATTCCCTGGCTTGCCCACGCGCCGTTCGCTACACAAAACGGTCATTATCTCGATCTCAACGTGCTGAATCAGGCGACATCCAGTGCGACAGAAGCTGATCGTCAAGCTGTCTGACATCCCCTTCGGCGACGTTGCGACCACGATGTAACAGACAGAAACGGTCGGCAACCCGGCGTATAAACGACAGATGTTGTTCGGCCAGCAGGATAGTCATACCGAAATCCTGGTTGAGCCGGACAAGTAAATTGCCGAGTTTATGGATAAACGCCTGTCCAAGCCCGCGTGTGGGTTCGTCCAGAATCAACAGCCGCGGGCGATTGACGAGCGCGCGCGCCATCGCCAGTTGGTGCTGATTATCCTCAGACAGCCCAGCGCCTTTCACCTGACGTAGCCCGTAGAGTTCGGGAAACAGGTCATAGATCTCACGATTGACGGTACTGCGCGGTTCACCAGAGGCCAGCATGGCGATATGCAAATTCTCCTCAACGGTCATTTGTGAAAATATCCGCCTGTCCTGGGGAACATAGCCTATGCCCATTGCGCTGCGATGCTCCGCCTGCAGGTTGAGTAAATCCCTGGGCGGCGCCCCCGCTTCTTGCCAGACCATGCTACCGCTCTCCACGGGCAGATAACCGGTAATGCAATTGATAAGCGTCGTCTTGCCCATCCCAGGGAGGCCAATAACAGAGGTGCATACACCGGGGGAGAGGTCGAGGTCGACATTCCACAGCGTATGTTGATTGCCGTAATACTGATTGACTGCACGTAAACTCAACACGGTTCGCTCCTTATCTCTGATCGGGTGACAGAGAAGATGTTGTAAAAGTCTGTGCAAAAGCCTTGCCAGAACCTAAAAGCGAGATTTTTTTCGGAACCCGCTGATGAATAAGAGAGTAAAAGTGCTTTTTGCGGCTGGCAGGCGAAAATATATGCTCTTTGACAGTGCCAGGGATGGTGGGAAATGGTGCAGTCAATTGGTGAAATGTGAGCAGGATCGCATGATAATTCACCGATTCGTTAGCAGATATTCTGCGAAAATAAGCGAGAAAATTTTTTTATTGACCTCAAAGAGGCTGCCAGGTGGTTTTTGGCGACAGGCGAGGCATATGGGCTGGAAGCAGTTATCCACTATTCCTGTGGATAACCTTGTGCATTAGAGTTAGAAAAAGTGCGAGAAGCGAGTAAATACGCGGCTTGCGCCTGAATTGCTGCGAAAGGCGTCTTTTGAGATATTCCTTTATTTTTTAATTAGTTAAATAAAAGCAATCCTTGTAAGAAATCTGTCACCCACTGCCACAAAACTTTCATTACCTGTCTTGACAAGTGTTAAAAAAGGAAATGTTCTGGGGATAACCCGCTTTTGCTGGTGTTTTGTACCGTCCCAGATGATTTTCGAGGTGTGCTCATCGTGCCGGGCCAGTGAGTAGAAGAGATTCCTGATTATGCCACTGTTTTTACATCCAGTATTTTTTATTGGCAAATCTCGCTGTGGTGAGTAAAATTACTTTCCTGCCCGCTCATTCCTTCATCAGGTAGCCGTCCATGAGTAAACCATTCAAACTGAATTCCGCTTTTCGTCCCTCCGGCGATCAGCCAGAAGCTATTCGTCGCCTGGAAGAAGGGCTCGAAGACGGACTGGCTCATCAGACTTTGCTGGGCGTGACCGGTTCAGGGAAAACGTTCACCGTGGCGAATGTGATTGCCGATTTACAGCGCCCGACGATGGTGCTGGCGCCGAACAAGACCCTTGCGGCACAGTTGTATGGCGAAATGAAAGAGTTCTTCCCGGATAACGCGGTGGAATATTTCGTCTCTTACTACGACTACTATCAGCCGGAAGCCTATGTGCCGAGTTCGGACACGTTTATTGAAAAAGATGCCTCGGTGAACGAACACATTGAGCAGATGCGTCTGTCGGCCACCAAGGCGCTGCTTGAACGTCGGGATGTGATTGTGGTGGCATCGGTCTCCGCGATTTACGGCTTGGGCGATCCGGACCTGTACCTGAAGATGATGCTGCACCTGACAAAAGGGATGATCATCGATCAACGCTCCATACTGCGTCGGCTGGCGGAGCTGCAGTATACCCGCAATGATCAGGCGTTTCAGCGCGGCACCTTTCGCGTGCGCGGCGAAGTGATCGATATCTTCCCGGCAGAATCGGACGATATTGCCCTGCGCGTTGAGCTGTTTGATGAAGAAGTTGAGCGCCTGTCGCTGTTTGATCCGCTGACCGGGCACGTTGAGTCGACCATCCAGCGTTTTACGGTCTATCCCAAAACTCACTACGTCACGCCGCGTGAGCGCATCGTTCAGGCGATGGAAGAGATCAAGGTCGAGCTGGCCGACCGGCGCAAAGTGCTGCTGGAGAATAATAAGCTGCTGGAAGAACAGCGGCTGACCCAGCGCACCCAGTTTGATCTGGAAATGATGAATGAATTGGGCTATTGCTCCGGCATCGAAAACTATTCGCGCTACCTTTCCGGGCGCGGGCCGGGCGAGCCGCCGCCGACGCTGTTTGATTACCTTCCGGCGGATGGCCTGCTGGTGATTGATGAATCCCACGTCACCATTCCGCAAATTGGCGGTATGTTCCGCGGCGACCGCGCGCGTAAAGAGACGCTGGTGGAGTACGGCTTCCGTCTGCCGTCAGCGCTGGATAACCGCCCACTGAAATTCGAAGAGTTCGAAGCGCTGGCACCGCAAACCATCTATGTATCGGCGACGCCGGGCAACTATGAGCTGGAAAAATCCGGTGGCGATGTGATTGACCAGGTTGTGCGCCCGACCGGCTTGCTCGATCCGATTATCGAAGTGCGACCGGTGGCAACCCAGGTGGACGATCTGCTCTCCGAGATCCGCATACGCGCTGCCATTAACGAGCGCGTGCTGGTCACGACACTGACCAAACGCATGGCGGAAGATCTGACCGAATATCTGGAAGAACACGGTGAGCGGGTGCGTTACCTGCACTCCGACATTGATACGGTCGAACGTATGGAGATTATCCGCGATCTACGCCTTGGCGAGTTCGATGTGCTGGTGGGCATCAACTTGTTACGTGAGGGGCTGGATATGCCGGAAGTGTCGCTGGTGGCAATTCTGGATGCGGATAAAGAAGGGTTCCTGCGTTCTGAGCGTTCGCTGATTCAGACCATTGGTCGTGCGGCGCGTAACGTCAACGGGAAGGCCATTCTCTACGGCGATAAAATTACCCCATCCATGGCGAAGGCGATGGGGGAAACCGAGCGTCGTCGCGAGAAACAGCAGCAGTACAACGAAGAACACGGCATCACCCCGCAGGGGTTGAACAAAAAAGTGGTGGATATTCTGAGCCTCGGTGAAAGCCTGGCGAAGACCAAAGGCAAAGGTCGCGGTAAATCGCGCACACCGGCTCAGGTGGAAGCTGCCGAACTGGCATTAACCCCGAAAGCGCTGCAGCAGAAAATTCACGAGCTGGAAGGGCAGATGATGCAACATGCGCAGAATCTCGAATTCGAAGAGGCGGCGAAATGCCGCGATCAACTGCATCAACTGCGGGAATTGTTTATTGCCGCCTCGTAACACGATGCCGCTCACGAAATTGACCTGTACATCTTAATGTTTGCTTAATGAAAGCCGATTACTCTCCTGTGAAAAATCAGGAGAGTATCTATGCACAAAGAAAATCTGGCTCAGTATCTGGCCGTTGCCCTGTCCCTCGCCATTATCATCGGTTTTACCCATCTCTGGGTGCTGTCTTACTGAGTTCCCCTTAACGTGCAATGGGGTTGAGTTTCACCCATGCGCGAACACCGGGGCCAGGCTGACGGTTGTGCAAGAAGAATTGCGCGTCATGAAGCTGCGCGATGCGTGAAACGATACTCAATCCAAGCCCTGAACCACCGTAGCGACTATCCATTCGCACAAAAGCTTTGCTTAACTCTCCGCTGCGGGATTCATCCACGCCTGAACCCTCATCTTCCACCGACAGCACCGGCGTCGGGCCAGCGATAAGGCTCACGGTAATGGTGGTGCCGGGCGGGCTGTACCGGTGGGCGTTTTCCACCAGATTTCGCAGCAGTACTTGCAGGAGTGTGGCATCGCCTGCCACGGCGATATCTTCTGTCATTTCCGGCAACTGTAAGTGCTGCTGACGGGTGTGCAGCATTCTCTCCAGCTCACTGTGGACAGGCATGACCACATCTTCCATCAACATCACCTGCTGATAGCTGCCAGCGGAAAAAGATTGCCCGACGCGAGCGAGTTGTAGCAACTGGGCAATATTTTCGGTCATCTGGTCCAGCCGCTGGAGCAAGGGGGCGACATCGAGAGCATGGCTTTTGGCCATCAACTCCAGGTGCAGACGCAGACCTGCCAGCGGCGTACGCAACTCATGGGCTACGTCGGCGGTAAACAGACGTTCGCGATCCAGTGTGACGGTAAGGCGTGAAACCAGTTGATTGATGGCAGAGGCAACGGCTTCGATCTCACGGACCGGGTTTTCCAGAACGATGGGTTCAAGGTTGCCCGGCGCACGCGCATCCAGCTCGCGCTGTAATGCTGAAAGAGGGCGGGTTATGGTTTTCAAGGCCTTAAAACAGAGCAGCAGGGCGAGACCAATGATCAGCAGGCTTGGCACCAGCAGGCTGGCGACCGCCTCGTGCACTTCATGCTCCACCTGTTTGTGGTTGTTATGGCTGTGAATCGCGCTTTCCACTAATAGCTGGACTTGCTCTTTGCTCTCATGCCATAGCCAGAACACGCTGACCAGTTGACACACCACCAGAATGGCCCCGACGGTGAGCAGCAAGCGGCTTCGCATTGACCAATTCCTGAACTGAAAGATCGCCATGCTTATTCCTGTTTATCGGCGTGGATCAACATATACCCATAGCCGCGCACGGTACGGATACGCGATTTGCCGATTTTGTCACGCAGGTTATGGATATGCACTTCCAGCGTATTAGTCGCCGGTTCGTTGTCCCAGTTGTAAATGTCGTTATAAAGAATTTCACGGTGTACCGGCGTACCCACTTTCATCAGCAGGCGTGACAGCAACGCGTACTCTTTTGGCGTAAGCTCCAGTAACTCTTCGCTGAGCCATACCTGACGACGGGTCAAATTCAGCCGCAAATTACCGTTTGTTAATTCGCTGTCTGCCTGATTATTGTGACGGCGCAGCAGGGCACGAATACGCGCGTTAAGCTCTTCAAGTGCGAAAGGCTTCACCAGATAATCATCCGCACCGGTATCCAGCCCGGAAATACGATCGGAGAGTGTGTCCCTGGCGGTCAAAATTAGTACCGGCAGCGTGAATTTCTCGCGGCGAACACGCTCCAGGAAATGGAGGCCATCTTCGTCCGGAAGGCCAAGGTCAAGCACCATCAGACTGTAGTGTCCGGTTGCCAGACTCAGGCCCGCTTCATGCGCGGTGGATACGCCATCGCAGGCGTATCCTTCACTTTGCATGGCCAGAATCAATCCCTGTAATAACAGCGCATCATCTTCAACAACCAGAATTTTCATTTCGGCTCTCCACGACAGGCAGTCAAAATATCATCTTGCGCACGGTATTCCTTCGTACTGACCCCTGTCATACCCAACATGGTCGAGAAGAGATTATCCTGCGAAAAGTTCTTTTGCTGTGCCTCTTTTTGCAGGCACTGATTATCTACGCCGTAACGCTTTTGATAATCTTCAGACAGCCAAATAAGCATCGGAATATGTTTTTGCGTTTCCGGGGCGATGGAATAAGGCAAACCGTGTAAATAGACACCGTCTTCACCCAGCGATTCACCATGGTCGGAAAGATAAACCAGGCTGGTGGTGAATTTATCCTGTTTCGATTGCAGTAATTTAATGGCTTTGTCGACAATATAATCAATATACAAAATGGTGTTGTCGTAAGTGTTCACCAGTTGTTCCTGCGTGCAGGTCTGAATCTGGCTGGTATCGCAGGTCGGGGTAAATTTACGAAATGCCGCCGGGTAGCGGTTATAGTAGGTTGGCCCGTGGCTACCAATGGTGTGCAATACAATGACGCCGTCATGTTGCAGATTATTGATATAGTCTTCGAGCTGATGAAATAACGCTTCATCCTGACATTCACCGTCAATACATAACCCCGGCAGATTCAGCGCAGTCACATCCTGATGAGGAACGCGATCGCAGGCGCCTTTGCAACCGCCGTCGTTTTCATTCCACAATACCTGAATACCCGCGCGCTGAATAATATCCAGCAACCCTTCCTGATGATGGGCCAGTTCTTCGTCGTAATTCTGGCGCGGCATATTAGAGAACATGCAGGGCACGGAAATGGCCGTTGCCGTCCCGCAGGAGGTGGTGTTCGGGAAATAGACCACATTATCCTGTTTTAAATGCGGGTTGGTATCATGAGCATATCCACCCAGAGAAAAATTGGCGGCACGCGAGGTTTCACCCACGATCAAGATGGTCAGATTCTTACGCGGGCCGTTTTGCATCTGCGCACGTTGTTGCGCATCTTCACCGATACGCACCAGCGGTAAATTATCCATGCGATGATGGCTATACCAGGATAAACCGGCGGTGATGCTGTTTGACGGGCTGAGGGATTTAACCAGTTCTTTATTATTGCGAAACAGTGAGGCGTAATCTTTATAGAACAGCAGCGCGACGAAAACGATCAGTAATGCGGAAACCGCAATGCTCACGAGGCGGCTGATAATACTGCGCCAGGCTGAGACCGGCGCTTTGATTTTAATCCACCAGGCGATAAGCACCATTAACGCGCCTGAGAGCAGCAGCACCACAACCATTCGTGGCGATAGCAGGGCGAAACTCTCTGCCGGGGTGGTATCGAGAATATTGGTCACCATTGAGCGGTCGATAATAATGCCAAAGCTCATGATGAAATATTGCGCCGCCGCGCTGACCAGGATAAAGAGGCTGATCGTCAGACGGTCCAGGCGTAAAAATGAAGTCAGAGTGAGCGCAATATTGATGACGCTAAAGGCCACGACGGGCATGGAGGCAAATACCAGCGCGTTATGCAATGAGTCTACTGGCAATAAACTAAATGCCTGGCGATAAAACGCGATGTTTAAAATCAGTGCGATATAAAGCGCGAACAAAATCAGAAAGCTCAGGCGGCTTAAGCTAGGCCGGCGAAGACGAAAAGTAGGCATGACAACGATCCTGACAAAGACAGGATGACTATTCTGAACAAGGATCTTTAAGACAACCTTAAGAAATTAAGGAAACGTGATGGCGCGAGCACAAATCGTGCTCGCTGCGCGATTAACCCAGCGCCTGAACCGCTTTTTCCAGCGCTTCACGCAACAAATGCCTGTCATGACGATAGGGGATATCGCTGGCCTCCAGAACCCCCTGAATAACAACCCGGTCGGAAACTGCAGAGACATCCACTTTCGGACCAACGATAACGGCATCAATGATCGGTTTACCCACATACTGCTCCATGATCGTCAGCTTATCTTTAAGCGTCAGGTTGGCGGCGGCCACGCTCAATTCTCTGCCAAGATTTCCGATATAGACCACGGGCGCGGGGGTGCGGCGCAACGCCTGAGAAAGGTCTTCCAGCAGCAGTAAAGGCAGCAGGCTGGTATAAAAACTCCCCGGACCAATTAAAATCAGATCCGCCTCGGCAATCGCCTGAACGGCTTCCCGCGTGGCGTGTACTTTGGGAAACAGCATCAATTCCTGTACCGGGGATTCCAGCAGGTCGATATTCACTTCGCCATAGACCATATGGCCTTCGTTGTCTGTTGCCATTAAATCAACGGGTTGTTCAGACATCGGAATAAGAAACGCATCGACCTTGAGCAGGTTGCGAATAAGATTGATCGCCTCCAGAGGCCGCACGCTGAGGTGATCTAACGCCTTTAACATCAAGTTTCCGAGGTTATGGCCGGAAAGTTCGCCATTACCGCTAAAACGGTACTCAAACATCGCCGAAGCGACGCTGGGTTCGGTAATAAGCTGGTTTAAACAGTTGCGCATATCGCCCCAGGCGATCCCTCCCTCAGAGCGGCGAATCCGCCCGGTAGAACCGCCGTTATCGGTGGTCGTCACAATACCGGTGAGTCGTGAACCTAACGATGATAAAGCTGACATCACGCGGCCCAGCCCGTGCCCACCGCCAAGCGCAACGACGCGATCCAGATCCGCAAGAGTGCGATTACGCATAAACCTTCCTTATAAATGATTACCGCGCTACGTTAACCTAAATACCACCTAATGACGATGCCGCGCAGGGTGGAAAATGACGTATATCAAAGCAAAAAAGGGATTTTCACGTACTCTGTTATGAAAATGCGCGATCATGTCGTTATATACATGTTTATATAGCGATAATGATGTTGGCGAAACAAAACGCTTCGCGCTACTATCGCCATAACGAATTTATCTCGTTACGCACAACATACACTCTAGCCTCTGTACCTACGTCTGACGATATGGTGCTTTGGCCGTGGCGATACCACCGGTATCAGCCGCCAGGGTGCAGGAAGAAATGACTGCATCTCCCGTATTTGGAAAGGTGTACATGGCCACACAACTGACTGACACGTTCGCGCGTAAGTTCTTTTACTTGCGTTTGTCGATCACTGATGTATGCAACTTCCGTTGCACTTACTGCCTGCCCAACGGCTACAAGCCAGGTGGCGTCACCAATAAAGGTTTTCTCAGCCTGGAGGAGATTCGTCGCGTTACGCGTGCGTTTTCTGCTATGGGGACAGAGAAAGTCCGTCTGACCGGTGGCGAACCTTCGCTGCGTCGCGACTTTACCGACATTATTGCTGCCGTGCGGGAAAACCACGCCATCCGCCAGATTGCCGTCACCACGAACGGCTATCGGCTGGCGCGCGATGTGGCGCACTGGCGTGATGCCGGGCTGACGGCGATTAACGTCAGCGTCGACAGTCTCGACGCGCGCCAGTTTTTCGCGATTACCGGTCAGGATAAGTTTAAGCAGGTGATGGACGGCATTGATGCTGCTTTTGCGGCAGGTTTTGAGAAGGTCAAAGTCAATACCGTGCTGATGCGCGACGTCAACCACCACCAGCTCGATACCTTTCTTTCCTGGATCAAACCTCGCCCCATTCAACTGCGTTTTATTGAACTGATGGAAACCGGCGAAGGCAGCGATCTCTTTCGAAAACACCATATCTCCGGCGATGTGCTGCGCGTAGAGCTGCTTAAACGCGGCTGGATCCAGAAGCTGCGCAGCCGCAGTGACGGTCCGGCACAGGTTTTCTGCCACCCGGACTATGCCGGAGAGATTGGTCTCATCATGCCCTATGAAAAAGACTTTTGCGCCAGTTGTAACCGGCTGCGGGTCTCTTCCGTCGGCAAGCTGCATTTATGCCTGTTTGGCGACGGGGGCATAGACCTGCGCGATCTGCTGCAGGATGACTATCAGCAGGCCGCGCTGGAAGCGCGCATTGCCGCGTCCCTTGCGCATAAAAAACAGACCCATTTTCTGCATCAGGGCAACACCGGCATTACGCAAAATCTGTCTTACATTGGCGGATAACGGCCGCAAGGAGAAAAAGCAATGAGTCAGGTTAGTACTGAATTTATTCCTACCCGTATCGCGATTCTTACGATTTCCAGTCGTCGTGGCGAAGAGGACGACACCTCAGGTCATTTCCTGCGCGACTCAGCGCTGGAGGCGGGGCATAAAGTGGTGGCGAAAGCCATTGTCAAAGAGAATCGCTATGCCATTCGGGCGCAGGTTTCAGTGTGGATTGCCAGCGATGACGTCCAGGTGGTGCTGATTAATGGCGGCACCGGTTTTACCGAGGGCGACCAGGCGCCGGAGGCCTTATTGCCGCTGTTTGACCGTGAAGTAGAAGGGTTTGGTGAGCTGTTCCGGATGCTCTCTTTCGAAGAGATAGGCACCTCTACGCTGCAATCACGTGCGCTTGCTGGTATCGCCAACAAGACGCTGATTTTCGCGATGCCGGGCTCCACCAAAGCCTGTCGCACCGCATGGGACAATATCATCGCGCCGCAACTCGATGCGCGCACGCGTCCGTGTAATTTTCACTCCCACATTAAGCCTTAATTTATGTCACAACTGACCCATATTAACGCCGACGGCGAAGCGCATATGGTGGATGTCTCCGCCAAAGCAGAAACCGTGCGGGAAGCGCGCGCCGAAGCGTTTGTCACCATGCAGCCACAAACGCTGGCGATGATTATTGACGGCAGCCATCACAAAGGTGATGTCTTTGCCACGGCGCGCATTGCGGGCATCCAGGCGGCAAAACGCACCTGGGATTTGATTCCGCTGTGTCACCCGCTGTTGCTTAGCAAAGTGGAAGTGCAATTACAGGCACAGCCGGAACATAACCGGGTTCGCATTGAGTCGCTATGCCGTCTGACGGGCAAAACGGGCGTGGAAATGGAAGCGCTGACGGCGGCGTCGGTAGCCGCATTGACGATTTACGATATGTGCAAAGCCGTGCAGAAGGATATGGTCATTGGCCCGGTACGTCTGCTGGCGAAAAGCGGCGGTAAGTCCGGTGATTTCAAGGTAGAAACAAATGATTAATGTACTTTTTTTCGCGCAGGTGCGCGAACTGACCGGGTGTGACCGGTTGACGCTGGACGAGATCTTTCCGTCTGTCGAAGCGTTACGCCAACACCTTGCCGCGCGTAACGATCGTTGGGCGCTGGCGCTGGAAGAGGGCAAACTGCTGGCGGCGGTAAACCAGACGCTGGTGAGCTTTGACACTCCCCTTACCGATGGCGACGAAGTGGCGTTTTTTCCGCCGGTGACCGGAGGCTGAGATGGCGCAGACACGTATCATGGTTGGCCACGCGCCGTTTAACGTCGGCGAAGAGTATCAGTGGCTGAATGCGCGGGATGAAGACGGCGCGGTAGTGACCTTTACCGGCAAAGTGCGTAACCATAACCTTGGCGATAATGTCAGCGCTCTGACGCTTGAACACTATCCGGGGATGACTGAAAAGACGCTGGCCGGGATTGTTGATGATGCGCGTGAGCGCTGGCCACTTGGTAACGTCACTGTGATTCATCGCGTGGGCGAACTCTGGCCTGGCGACGACATCGTCTTCGTCGGCGTGACCAGCGCACACCGCAGCAGCGCCTTTGAGGCAGGGCAGTTCATTATGGATTACCTTAAGACGCGTGCGCCGTTCTGGAAGCGCGAAGCCACGGCGCAGGGCGAGCGCTGGGTAGAGGCGCGCGATAGCGATAAACAGGCGGCGCAACGCTGGTAACGCTTTGTCGGGATTGTGTTAATCTTGAAGATGGGTATCCACTTTTTGAGGAGTCATTATGGACAGATTCCCGCGTTCCGATTCTATCGTTTCACCCGCCCGTGCCGGTTTGCAAACCTATATGGCGCAGGTCTATGGTTGGATGACCTGTGGGCTACTGCTGACGGCTTTTATCGCCTGGTATACGGTATTTAATGAAGCCGTATTAATGGCTATCTACTCCAGCCGGGTGGTCTTCTTCGGGCTGATTATTGCGCAACTGGCGCTGGTTTTTGTGCTCTCCGGCCTGATCCACAAACTCAGCGCGGGCATGGCGACCTCGCTGTTTATGCTCTATTCCGCCCTGACCGGGCTGACGCTTTCGGGCATCCTGTATGCCTACACCGCGGAGTCTATTGCGGCGACCTTTGTCGTTACCGCCGGGATGTTCGGCGCGATGAGCCTCTACGGCTATACCACCAAACGCGACCTGAGCGGTCTTGGCAGTATGCTGTTTATGGGGCTAATCGGTATCCTTCTGGCTTCCCTGGTTAACTTCTGGCTGAAAAGTGAAACGCTGATGTGGGCGGTGACCTATATCGGGGTGGTTATTTTTGTCGGGCTGACCGCGTATGACACCCAGAAACTCAAAGACATCGGCACACAGCTTGATGTGAATGATAAAGCGCATCTGCGGAAATATTCGATTTTAGGGGCGTTAACGCTCTATCTCGACTTTATCAACCTGTTCCTGATGCTGTTGCGTATCTTCGGCAACCGTCGTTAATGTTATCCCGGCTTGGGGACGTCAGATAGCCAGTGAAAAGCATAAGCCGCACCCGGACATAACCGGGTGCGGCTTGTTCACCTCAGGGAGAAGAGATGAAACCTTTTGGTTGGCTTTCGCCGCCGCACATTAAGCCCACGGAACTTATCGTTAATATCTGCCTGTGGCTGGCTGCGGGCATGGTGCTGGGTATCGGTGTTGCCTGGCTGGCGCTGCATCTTCCCGTTATTCGGGCGTGGTTTATTCCCGGCCCTGCCATCCTTGTGATGATTGCCGCCTTATTTATCAGCGGTCTTCTCCTTTACTGCTTCTTTGAGCGCTTTAGTACGCCGCTGGCGCTGTTCTGGCTCATCTTGATGAACCTGCTGACCGGGCTACTTTTCGCCTGCATCTTCTCCTGGGCGGGAATCGCCTTAGCGCTGGGCGTAACTGGCGCGATGTTCGCCATCAGCGCGGTTATCGCCCATTATGCGGGCAGCAATATCAGCGGCGGTGGCTATTATTTGTTGATGTTGCTGGTGGGACTTAGCCTGACGGCGCTGGTTAATATCGGGCTGCACAATGGCCCATTGGAGTGGATTGGCTGCCTGGTGATGGTATTGCTGTTTGGATTAACGACGGCGGGCAGCAGTTCACGGATTCAGATATCCGCCCGCGAACTCTATATGAAACAATTTACCACGGTACAGGCCTGCGCCATCCATGGCGCATTGCGGGTCTGGCTGAATATTGCCAGTCTCGTGTTTGAACTGCTACGTCTGGCAAGCTATGTGATTGATGGCATACGCTCCCGCTAATCAACCTTTTGCCATCGCCTTTTCATTTTTCGCGCGCAGTTTCTTCGCCCGACTTTCCAGTATCAGATAGGCAATCAGCGCCAGCAGTAGCGGGATAAAATAATAGAGTACGCGGTAGGCCAGCAGGGCCGCGATGATAACCCCTTGTGACATATGTTCCCCGGCCAGCAGTGCCAGAAAGACGGCTTCCAGCACGCCAATCCCCGCCGGGATATGGACAATCACGCCAGCGATACTGCTGACCAGCAACACGCCCAGCACAAAGAAGAAGTTGGCCTGGTGCCCCATCAGTAGCCAGATAATCACCCCCATAGCTATCCAGTTGGCGCTGGAAATGGCCATCTGGGCAAGGGCAAATTTCCACGAGGGAATCACTAACTTCTGTCCTCTAATCGTGAAATGGCGACGTTTCGCAAAACCGCAGGCCCACAGATAGAAGGCGATAAAGAGTAGCAGCACCACGCCAATAATGCGCAGTGTCGTGTCGGAGATGTACCAGTGCGCCGGGATATCCACCACGCCGAAGGTAAAGATGATGCCGCCGAGTAAAATATACCCCAGCCAGTTGGTGGTGATGCTGAGCGAGAAAATCCGCGTGATGGTGCTGCTGGGTAATCCAAGGCGGGAATAGAGACGATAACGCATGCCGATCCCGCCCACCCAGGTGCTGAGCGTCAGGTTAAAGGCATAGCAGATAAACGACACCAGCATTACCTGGCGTTTAGCCAGTTTATGTCCGCAATAGGCGCGACCCAGCAGGTCGTAGCAGCCATAAATCAAATAACTGACCACGACCAGCGCGGCGGCACCCAATAACACGATGCGGTTATAGTCGTGAATAACCTTCCAGACATCATCCCAGTTGACCTTCTGGGCATACAGCACTAACAGGACGGCAACGGCGATAAAAAAGAGCCAGGTGAGAACTTTTTTTGCCAGCCGCCAGCGTGGATGTGATTTCGCCATCAGGATTTCCCTCCGGAATTTTCAGAAGCGACGCGATCCTGAGTCTCTATTTCCGGCTGGATGGGGGGCTTCACCTGGGCCAGCCTTGGCGTATGTGCGGGCAGCCAGCCAACGAGTGCAGGAAAATGGCGCAGGAAGTGGAACACCACCACGCTCTTGGCGAGATTCCACCAGGTCCGCTTAGGTGCCATCGATTCGTCCACTCGCAGGCAGTCTTTGGCGATAATCGCGTTGAGGTTGTCGCGCAACGTCTGGTTGAATTCCCGATCGTGAATGATCAGATTGGCTTCAAGATTTAGCGACAGACTTAACGGGTCAAGGTTGCTCGACCCGACGGTTGCCCAGTGATCGTCCATTAACGCCACCTTGCCATGCAGTGGGCGACGGCGATATTCGTAGACCTGAACGCCCCCTTTCAAAAGATAGTTATAGAGCAGTTCGGCGCCAACTTTGACAATTGGCATATCCGGCTCGCCTTGTACGATGAGCTTCACTCGTACACCCCGGCGGGCCGCGTTTTTCATTGCATGCAGCAGGCGGTAGCCGGGAAAGAAATAGGCATTGGCGATAATCACTTCGCGCTTCGCATTGGCGAGCATTTTCAGGTAGTGGCGTTCAATGTCATCACGGTGATCGTCATTGTCGCGCCAGACAAACAGCGCCTGAGCTTCACCGGGCGTGCGGTTATCCTCCGCCTGGTGGCGACGTCGTTGCCACCAGCGTCTGACCGGCGCGTTTTCAGGCAGATTTTCCACTTCAAATTGCAAAATGTCAGCCACCACCGGGCCTTCAACCCGTACGGCATAGTCCTGCTTGGCTTCGGGGCCGTAGCTGGTGACATGTTCAGCGGAATAATTAATGCCGCCGACAAATGCCACCGTGTTATCGATCACCACGATTTTACGGTGCATGCGGCGAAAGACATTGGTCCGCAAACCGAACAGACGTGGACGGGGATCGTAGTAGCGGAAGACGACGCCAGCAGAGGTGAGCGTATTGACGAATTCATCGCTGAGATCCGGCGAACCATAGCCGTCGAGCAACACTTCGATATTCACGCCGCGACGGGCCGCTTTGAGTAAAACAGCATGCAACTCACGTCCTACTTCATCTTCAAACCAGATAAAGGTTTCGAGGATAACTTTCTGCTGTGCCTGCTCAATAGCGGAATACACCGCCGGGTAAAAGTTTTCGCCATTTTCGAGAAGCTCAATACGATTACCCTCTTTCCATGTGCATTTCATAGGTGGATCTCCGCACTCAGAGGGGCATGGTCGGATAAATGGCGCCAGTTGCGCAGCGGCAGTGCTGTGGGCGAGCTGACGCCAGCATTTTTGACATAGATACGGTCCAGACGTAACAGCGGCAGGCTGACCGGAAAGGTGCGGGCAGGGCGGCCATGGGCGCGTGTAAAGATCTCTTCCAGCCCGGCCTGGACTTTTAACGGATGGTTCGCCCGCTGCCGCCAGTCGTTAAAATCGCCAGCCACCACCACCGGTTCATTTTCCGGCAGCGAATTTACCCATTCCGCCAGCATCGTGAGCTGTGCCTGGCGATGGGCTTCACGTAAGCCCAGATGCACACAAATCACATGCACCGGCCGCTCAATATCAGGCGGCACGATACGACAATAGAGCAGGCCGCGTTTTTCACTGCCGTCCACGGACACGTCGCGGTTCTCATAGTGTTCGATAGGAAAACGGGAAAGCACGGCGTTACCGTGGTGGCCTTCAGGGTAGACAGCATTACGCCCGTAGGCGTAATCGCTCCACATAGCATCAGCAAGAAATTCGTAGTGGGTGGTATCCGGCCAGTTCTCCACATGCAGCGGATGAACCTCATGTGCGCCCATCACTTCTTGCAGGCAAACAATATCGGCGCTGACGGTGCGCACCGCGTCGCGAAGTTCCGGCAAAATGAAACGCCGATTAAAGGCAGTAAAGCCTTTATGGGTATTTATGGTGAGTACTTTCAATGAAAATTGACGAGTTTGTTGGGTCATAATTCTCCTGCCAGCCTCACTATCCTGATGAAAATAAATTGTAGTCTCTGTCACAAAAAGATGCGGGGTTACGGAATTTTCTGTAAATATCAGTACTCTTTGTTAAGAGAAAAATTCGTCAGGAGAGATGCCATGAAGTGGCAACAACGTGTTCGTGTCGCAACCGGTCTGAGTTGCTGGCAGATTATGTTGCATATGCTGGTTGTGGCGGTGTTAGTAACAGCCTGGATGAGCGGCGCGCTGGTGCGGGTCGGCCTGGGTCTGTGCGTCCTTTATAGCGTAACGGTGCTGTTGATGCTGTTTTTGCAGCGCCACCACGAAGAGCGCTGGCGCGGCATTGGCGATGTGCTGGAAGAGTTGACCACCACCTGGTATTTCGGGGTTGCCATGATCGTGCTGTGGCTGCTGTCACGCGTCATGCAAAACAACCTGCTGCTGGCCCTGGTCGGGCTGGTTATCCTCGCAGGCCCAGCGGTGGTCTCCCTGCTGGCAAAAGAGAAGCGTATCCCGTCCAAATCCTTCAAAGTTTAAGGTGCGAGCGGCGTAAGGTTACATCACCTTACGTCGGAACATCGCATAGGCCGCTGAACCCGTGGTGGCCGTTATCACCAGTAGCGGCCAAACGCTTTGCCAGACAATCGCGAAGCTCGCATCCTTCAAATAGATCTGCTTGGTAATGTCCGTAAAATGGCGGATAGGGTTAATCCATGTCAGATCCTGCAGCCAGACCGGCATATTCTCGACCGGCGATACATATCCCGAAAGCAGAATAGCGGGCATCATAAAGACAAACACCCCAATAAACGCCTGCTGCTGTGTTGAGCACAGGGACGAGATCAGCAGGCCAAACCCTACCAGCGACAAGCCGTAAATCAGCATCGTGAAATAGAACAGCAGTAGCGATCCGGCAAAGGGGATGTTATAGGCAAGGATCCCGGCGAGAAGCACGATGGTGGCCTGGAACGTCGCCACCACCAGCGCAGGTACCGCTTTGCCGACAAAAATTTGCCAGGTCGCCAGCGGTGAGACCAGCAGTTGATCCAGCGTACCCTGTTCCCGTTCGCGAGCAACCGAGAGTGAGGTAACGATCATCACGCCAATGGTGGTGATCATGGCGATAAGCGATGGCACCACGAACCATTTGTAATCGAGGTTTGGGTTGTACCAGTTGCGGATCACCAGTTCGCTGTTGTTCGGTTTCGTTTTCCCCTCTATCAGCTCCTGTTGATACTCTTTAACGATCTCTTGCAGGTAATTGGCGGCAATCTGCGCGCTGTTAGAGTTTCGTCCGTCGAGAATTAGCTGTAGCGGTGCCTGGGTGAAGGTATCCAGCTTGCGGGAAAAGTCAGCCGGAAAACGCACCAGCAGCAGCGCTTTTTGCTCGTCGATTGTCGGGCGAATCTCCTGCGGGCTTTTCAGCATCAGCACATGGGTGAAGGCTTTTGCCCTGGCAAAGCGCTGGGTCAGCTCTACCGCATGTTTGCCGTTATCTTCGTTATAGACGGCAATGGTGGCGTTAGTGACCTCCAGCGTCGCGGCAAACGGGAAAAGCAACACCTGGATGACAACCGGCAGAATCAAAATGGCGCGGGTCTGCGGTTCGCGCAGCAGCGACTGCAGCTCTTTGCGAATCAGTGTCCATAAGCGATGAAACATGGTGCCTCCCTAATCCAGCCGCCGTTTGGTTTTCACCCACGTCAGGCCAATAAACATGATTGCCGAAGCCAACAGAAACAGCACATTGATGACCAGTACCACCGGGATATTGCCTGCCAGAAACAGGCTTTGTAGGGTACTGACGAAGTAGCGCGCCGGAATAATGTAGGTCACCGCCCGAATTACCGCAGGCATACTGTCAATCTGGAAGATAAACCCGGACAACATAATCGACGGCAAAAAGGCGGCGTTAAGCGCCACTTGCGCGGCATTGAACTGATTTCGCGTAATGGTCGAAATCAGTAACCCCATCCCCAATGTGCTGAGCAGAAACAGGCTGGTGATGAAAAACAGGATCACCAGCGAACCGCGATACGGCACCCCGAGAATAAATACCGACACCAGCATACACAGCAACATCGCCAGCATTCCGAGGAAGTAGTAGGGGATAAGCTTGCAGAGCAGGAGTTCAGTACGGGTAACTTCGGTAGAGAGCAGCGCCTCCATGGTGCCGCGCTCCCATTCGCGCGCCACCACCAGCGAGGTGAGGATCGCGCCGATCACTGTCATGATGATGGTGACCGCGCCGGGGATAATAAAATGCTGGCTGATGGCGGCGGGGTTAAACCAGTAGCGCATCTGTACGTCAATCAGCGGTTCGAAACTTTCGCCGCGATCGTCGGCCCGCTGCTGTTGCCAGACCTGCCAGATCCCCTGTACATAGCCCTGAACGAAGTTGGCGGTATTGGGTTCGCTGCCATCGGTGATCACTTGTAGCGGGGCATCTTCACCGGGGCGCGCCATCTGTTCGGCAAAATTCACCGGAATGACCACCAGCCCGCGAATGCGCCCGGCCTGCATCATCTGAATTAATTGCTGGCGATTATCGCTGACCGTCGCGTCAAACCACGGAGAGCCGGTCATCGTATGGGCGAAGTCCAGCGCCTCTTCGCTGTGCTGCTCCAGTAAAATGCCCACGCGCAGCTTGCTGGAGTCCAGGTTTATGCCGTAGCCGAAAATAAACAGCAGCATTAACGGGATCACCACCGCAATCAGCCAGCTACTGGGATCGCGCACAATCTGGCGCGTCTCTTTGACGCAGAGCGCGCGCACGCGACGCAGGGAGAGAGGGCTATGCATCGTGATGCTCCTTATCCCAGTTATGGATCAGCGTGATAAAGGCATGCTCCATCGTCGGGTCGGTATGCTCCGCATCGGCCGTTTGCGCTTTCAGGGCATCCGGTGTGCCGCTGGCGATAAGTTTACCGCGATAGACCAGCCCGATGCGGTCGCAATATTCGGCTTCATCCATAAAGTGGGTGGTGACCATGACCGTGACCCCTTTCTCCACCATGCTGTTAATGTGCAGCCAGAACTCGCGGCGGGTCAGCGGGTCGACGCCGGATGTCGGCTCATCGAGGAACAGAATGTCCGGCTCATGCATCAGCGCGCAGGCCAGCGCCAGGCGTTGCTTAAAGCCCAGCGGCAGGGCGTCGGTTGCCTGATTGGCTATCGCCTTAAGGCCAAACGCGTCCACCATCCGTGTGATTTTATCCTGCTGCGCCCGTCCCCGCAGGCCGTAGACGCCGGAGAAAAAGCGCAGGTTTTGCGCCACCGTCAGGTTGCCGTAAAGGGAGAATTTTTGCGCCATATAGCCAAGATGCTGGCGTGCCTGGCCGGAGCTGGTTTTTAAATCCATATTCAGTACCAGCGCTTTGCCGGAGGTGGGGACCAGCAACCCGCACATCATCTTGAAGGTGGTGGATTTCCCCGCGCCATTCGGCCCGAGCAGGCCGAAAATCTCGCCGCGCTTGACGGCAAAATCGACGTGGTCGGTGGCGGCGAAATCGCCAAATTTTTTCGTCAGTTGCCGGGCTTCGATCACTGTCTCATCCGGCGTACCTTCCACGGTATGCAGAATGGCCCCCAGTGGCGACTGGGTGAACGCGGCACCGCCCAACAGGTCGATAAACGCGTCTTCAAAGCGCGGCGCGGTCTCTTCGATGTCTAACCGGGTCAGTGACGATGCGCTGCGCAGTGCGTCCACCGTTGATTCTTTCGCCAGAATCACCCGCACCGAACGTCCCTGAATCATCCCGTCGCTGACCTGCGGCAGTTTCAGCAGGCGTTGCAATAACTGGCGGTTGTTTTCCTGCGGGCTACTGGCGAGAAAACTGCGCCCGGCCATGGTTTGTGTCAGCGCGCGCGGTTCGCCCTGATAAAGCAATTCCCCTTCGTTCATCAGCAGCACATCGCGGCACTGCTCGGCCTCATCCAGATAAGAGGTGCTCCATAAAATCAGCATGCCGTCCCCGGCGAGGGTATGCACCATCTGCCACAGTTCACGGCGTGATATCGGGTCCACGCCGACACCGGGTTCGTCCAGCAACAGCACTTTCGGTTGCCCGACCAGGGTGCAGGCAAGCCCCAGTTTCTGTTTCATGCCGCCGGACAACTTGCCCGCCAGCCGCCCGGTAAAGGGGGCGAGGGCGGTGAATTCAAGCAGTCGGGCAAAAGTCTCCTGGCGCTGTTCCCCGGTGACACTGCGCAGATCGGCGTACAGGTTGAGGTTTTCTATCACCGTGAGATCTTCATACAGGCCGAATTTTTGCGGCATGTAACCGAGCGAGGCATGCAGTTCGCTGTTGTTGGCGATGGGATCCAGGCCAATAACCTCCGCGCTGCCTTCATCGGGTTTCATCAGTCCGGCGAGCATGCGCATCAGCGTGGTTTTCCCCGCGCCATCCGGGCCAACCAGCCCCGTGACGTATCCGGCTTTCACGGTGCAGTCCAGACGGGCGACGGCGGGTTTTTCCATCCCGGCGAAGCGCTTGACCAGGCCGTTCAGACGGATGGTTGCCTCACTCATCCCGTGCTCCATTGTCGAAGCTCACGGTAACCGGCATCCCCTGGCGCAGAGCGTCATCGGCGTCGGTGACGATAATGCGCAGCCGATAGACTAAATCGGTACGCAAGTCCGGCGTTTCCACGGTTTTCGGGGTGAATTCAGCCGTCGGGGAAACAAAGCCAATTTTGCCGTGGTAAGGCTTATTGGGGCGGCCATCTACGTACAACAATACCGTCTGACCGGGCTGGGCCTGATGTAAATTGGCTTCACTGATGTAGGCGCGAACCCAAACCGGGCGGGTCAGGGAGAGCGTCAGAACGGTACTCCCGGCATTTAACATACTACCCGGCTCCACGGCGCGGGTGAGCAGAGTGCCATTAGAAGGCGACACCAGTTGGGTATCCTGCAAATCCAGTTGTGATTGCGCCAGTTGCGCCTGTGCCTGTTCGAGGCTGGCTTTGGCCTGGGCTATCTCCTGCGGGCGATTACCAGTACGGTACTGGCTGAGTTTATCTTTTGCCGATTTCAGTGTGGCTTGCGCCTGGTCGCGGGAGGAACGCGCATTTTCCAGGTCGTTGGCGGAAATGGTCCGGCTTTTCCATAGCCCCTGCTGGCGCTGATAAAAGTTTTGCGCGTAATCATAGGCCGCCTGCGCCTGATTGACCGCCGCCGCCGCCTGGGCAATCTCTTCATCGCGATAGCCCGCGGTGACCAGATCGTATTTTGCCTTCGCCGTCGAGACATTGGCTTGTGCCTGCATAAGGGCATTCTCGTAAGGGGCTTTGTCGATTTCGCCAAGCTTCTGCCCGGCGGTTATCGCATCCCCCTCATCTACCGCAAGTGAAGCGAGACGTCCGCCGACCCGGAAACTGAGGTTCACGGTGCGAATATCCACATTCCCGTAGAGCGTGAGGGTGGCTGCCTGTCGGCTTTGATACCACATCCAGCCCCCGCCAAGCGCGGCGAGTACGATAATGACAATCAACACGATGACGACAGGCTTTTTCATAACCCGGAACTCCTTGTTAATCCCTGAAGGATAAGATCGATATGGCACGTGATGACCTGACAAATCAGGTCGGCTTTCTCATCGTCGAATTGCGCCCATCCGGTGCGCAGTAAAATGGTTTCCCGACCCAGGCGGAAGGCGAGGATCTCGCCGATCAGCGCATGGGTGTGCAAAATGGTTTGCGTATCATTGGCTTCTCTGCCGGTGTAAGCCGCAATCAGCCGGGTAAGATGGCTGTGCAACGGGGCGATCACCTGGTCATGAACTAACTGGTAGGCGCGGGTAGGGGAGAGCTGTTCGCGCGAGATAAATTTACTCAGATTCAGCGTGTCATCGTGGGTGAGCAGCATAATCATGTTTTTGCAGGCCCGATGAATCAGTTCACGTATCGCCTCTTTATCGGGTTCCGCCTGGGTAAACAGGATTTCGGCGGCTTCGGCGTGGGGGCGAAAATTTGCGCCAATAAAATCGGCGATCCACTGGGCGCAGGCGAGATAGAGATCCTCTTTTGAACCGAAGTAGTAGGGGATCGCGGCAATATTCTGCCCGGCCAGCGCAGCGATATCGCGCGTGGTGGCATGCAACCCGTATTCGCCGAACTGTGCGAGGGCAGCGGCAATCAACTGGTTTCTGGCCTGCTCACCTTTACTGGTCGTCGAGTTCATATTCATCGGTGGAATAAAGTTAATCAATCGATTGATTAACTTTATGGCTATTTTTTCACCGTGTCCAGTCGGGTGTTATCACTCTCTTACCCCTAAAAATAGCGTGCCGTTCCCCAGGCCCCGGGCCATACGGGTTGGGAAAATCGGAGAAATATTTCTTCAATGATTAGCAGAGCGATATTTTATGCGCTGTGTCACAAAAGCTGTTACACTCCGCCCCTTCATGACATTGTGGTTTTTGTCATCTGTCATATTATTATCTCCTCGAAAACTACACCTGTTATGGTCGGGGCGGTGCGGAGTTGTTATGTCTTTTGATTCCCTTGGCCTGAACCCGGAAATTCTGCGTGCTGTTGACGAGCAGGGCTACCGTGAGCCAACCCCTATTCAGCAACAGGCGATCCCAGCGGTGTTGGAAGGCCGCGACCTGATGGCGAGCGCCCAGACGGGTACTGGCAAAACCGCGGGCTTTACGCTGCCGCTGCTGCAACGTCTGGTACAAAAAGAGCCGCACGCGAAAGGCCGTCGCCCGGTGCGTGCGCTGATCCTGACGCCAACGCGCGAACTTGCCGCGCAAATCGGCGAAAACGTACGTGATTACAGCAAATATCTGAACCTGCGCTCGCTGGTGGTTTTCGGCGGCGTGAGCATTAACCCGCAAATGATGAAGCTGCGTAGCGGTGTCGATATCCTCGTCGCCACGCCGGGTCGTCTGCTGGATCTGGAACACCAGAACGCCGTCAAACTGGACAGCGTGGAGATCCTGGTGCTGGACGAAGCTGACCGTATGCTGGACATGGGCTTTATCCACGATATTCGCCGCGTGCTGGCTAAATTGCCTGCGCGTCGTCAGAATCTGCTGTTTTCCGCGACCTTCTCGGATGACATCAAAGGCCTGGCCGAAAAGCTGCTGCGCAACCCGCTGGAAATCGAAGTGGCGCGCCGCAACACCGCCTCCGAGCAGGTAACGCAGCACGTTCACATGGTCGACAAAAAACGTAAGCGCGAGCTGCTCTCCCAGATGATTGGCGAAGGCAACTGGCAGCAGGTGCTGGTCTTCACCCGCACCAAACACGGTGCCAACCATCTGGCTGAACAACTGAATAAAGACGGTATTCGCAGCGCGGCTATCCACGGTAACAAAAGTCAGGGCGCGCGTACCCGTGCGCTGGCAGACTTTAAATCGGGTGATATCCGCGTACTGGTTGCAACCGACATTGCGGCCCGTGGTCTGGATATCGAAGAGCTGCCGCACGTAGTGAACTACGAGCTGCCGAACGTGCCGGAAGATTATGTACACCGTATTGGCCGTACCGGTCGTGCTGCGGCAACCGGTGAAGCGCTGTCGCTGGTCTGCGTCGATGAACATAAACTGCTGCGTGACATCGAACGCCTGCTGAAAAAAGAGATCCCACGTATCGCTCTGCCGGGTTACGAGCCCGATCCGTCTATCAAGGCCGAGCCGATTGTGAATGGTCGTCAGAGCCAGGGCCGTGGTGGTCGTGGTCAGGGCGGTGGCGGTGGTCGCGGACAACAGCAGCCACGCCGTAACGACGGTGGCGCGCCGAAAGCGAAAGCGCCACGTACTCAGGAAGGAAGTAAACCGGCGGGTGAGAAACCGCGCCGTCGTCGCCCGCGTAAACCCGCGGCGAGCGCCTGACGCCTGATGTGATTAAGAAGCCCTGCCCGCGTGCAGGGCTTTTTGTTTTTGGGTTGAGTAAGGGGCTGTATGTTCCCCTCACCCCAGCCCTCTCCCTGGAGGGAGAGGGGGCCGATCGAGCTGAGTTCGGCTCTGTTTTTCTCCCTCTCCCTGGAGGGATGAGAGGGTCGATCGAGCTGAATTCAGCTCTGTTTTTCTCCCTCTTCCTGGAGGGAGAGGGGGCCGATCGAGCTGAGTTCAGCTCTGTTTTTCTCCCTCTTCCTGGAGGGATGAGAGGGTCGATCGAGCTGAATTCAGCTCTGTTTTTCTCCCTCTTCCTGGAGGGATGAGAGGGTCGATTGAAGTGGTCAACAAAAACTGGCCACCGCGTTAGAGTTTTTCCAGTATCGGTTTTCTGATTCGTTTGGCGGTAACCC
>OKVY01000146.1_pt1 | contig 35296 bp, 34 predicted proteins | sample 1606931 | NCBI WGS metagenome assembly OKVY01 (sample SAMN03281017, study PRJEB24777) | human gut metagenome | isolation source: fecal sample PR221 from 1 month old male Chinese infant, caesarean... | reverse complement strand
AAGATGTCGCTGTGGTTGTCATGCGGGAAAACGAGTCAGCCATGGTTAACAAGGTTGAAGACGTTCACAGTATCTACTTTTTGCAGCAAATCCGGATAAGGTGTTTTAATGCCGAATCCGGGATTGCCTTACCTTGATAGCGCATCGGCGGCGCAAATCAGCGCCAGATGGCTCAACCCTTGCGGCACGTTGCCGCGCCATTCGCCGCTGCGCACATCGAACATCTCATTAAACGTCTCCACATTGCCCTTATCGCAGAGCGTCTCAAGAATGGTGTCCATACAGTGCCGGGCGCGGGGTTTATCTCCCATCTCCGCCAGCGCCTCCACCATCCAGAACGAACAGGCGACAAAGGTGCTCTCCTCCTGCTCGACACCGCTGTAGCGATAGAGCATGGGTTCGCCATGCCCCAGTTCGTCCATAATGGCGTTGAGGGTTGAACGCATGCGCTGCGGATTACAGTGCTTACCATAATGCCAGGCAAGACAGAGCGAGGCGTCGAGCCGATCGCTACCGGCATAAAAGGTATACGCTTGCTTTTTCTCCGACCAGCAATGCGCCTCGACCCACGCCTGAATACGCGCTTTTTCGCGATCCCAACGGGCCACCCAGGTTGCCTCCAGATGCCCCTCGCGCGCCAGATGGGCGGCAATATCCAGTGTTATCCAGCAGGTGATTTTAGAGTGAGTATAGTGTTGTAGATCGTGCAGTTCCCAGATGCCGGAGTCCGCCTGCTTCCAGATATCGGCGCAGGTATTCGCCAGCGAGGCGAGCAGCCGGGCGGTGATGAGATCCAGGACGTGTCCGGCGCGGACAAACAGCAGAGCGGTAGCCAGCAGATCGCCATACATACTGAGTTGTTGCTGGTCACGTGCGTTGTTGCCTATGCGCACCGGGTGTGAGTTCTTATAGCCGCTTAATGGCGGGTAGCTTTCCGCCGGAACGATACCACCATCAAGGGTATAACAAACACGGACTTTGCCGTCATGGCGCATGATGGTGTTGGTAAGCCACGAGAAGGCCGCCTTGCACTCCTCCAGCGCACCGATAACGGTAAAAGCACGGATGATCATGCAGGCATCTCGCGTCCAGGCGTAACGGTAGTCATAGTTTTTCTCGCCGCCGATGCCTTCCGGCAGCGATGTGGTCGGTGCCGCCGCCAGAGCGCCGGTCGGGGAATAGAGCAGGAACTTTAGCGCCAGCGCCGAACGTGTCACGTGCTCAGGGAACATACCTTTATAGGTCAGGCTTTCGCACCATAACTGCCAGACGTGGTCGGAGATATCAATATGGCCGTCAATTTTTTCAAGAGAGGGTACGGCGAGCGGCTCTTTATGGCTGACCAGCAACGCCACCAGTGAACGCACACCTTCGTGGGCGACAAAGGTTCCCTCTATCGCGTGGTCGTCGAAATGGGTGACGGTGACATCACTAGATGTCCGCAGCATCGCCATTAAATCGCCAATATGGATAACCTGGCCTTTGTCTGTGTCCTGAATCCAGGGAGAGCGGGTACAGGCCGCTGTACCCGGCACAAATATCACCCGCAGTTCAACTTCGCCTTTAATGCCTTCAATACGTCTTGCCAGTTCACACCAGGGCAGGCGTCCGGCGTAATTGCTGTTGAGGGATTCGGTCAACACCACGCTACCGGATGCTGTCTCATAGAAGGTTTCCAGCACATTGCTGTTTTCCCGGTAGCGGCGATCAACACGATAATCGCCGGTGGGCTCAATCTGAAAATAACCGCCGCTGGCGGCGTCCAGAATGCGATCAAAGAGCGGCGGGGAGTCCATATTGGGGGCGCACCACCAGTCAATTGCGCCGTCGGGGGCGATTAACGCCACCGAGCGGCCATCGCCAATGGCGGCGTAATCGCCCAGTCCCGCATAGCCATCATGACGCGGCGGATGAGAGTATGACTCGTTCTTCATCTTTTCTCCTGGCTTTCAGCTATGGCGCTAACGTGCCGCCATGAAATTGAGCATCAGGATTAAGCGTAACCAGGAATAACAGGATCGCCGGGGAATTACCTGTCTTTTCATCAGGCTGATTAATGATAGCTGATGGTGTACTCCAGTTTACCGATGGCATTGCCTCCAGTGATGGTGTTTTCAGTTTGTATATAACGGGCGTAAAGAGGCACGGTAATAGTGCTCGAACCATCGTTGGGCAAGCTGTAAGAGTATGCAGAATCGAGGTTAATTTTACCGCTGTCCGCTTCGCTGCGAGAAAGCTGAATGCCTATGCCGGTGGCAGCAGATGTGCCGCTGGCAATAGACATAATGCCTTCGGCAGCATTGAGTTTGCCGTCGAGTGGGGTAAGGGTAATATCTGCTGCATTACTGGTTAATGCTTTAACTGGCACATTTTCCGTACCATTGAAGGTGGCAACGGACGTTGTAGTGTTACCGTAAAACCAGCCACAGTTGTTAAGGTGTATACTGGCATCTTTCCAGGCGGTGCCTGTGCCAGGGCCCGAAAAATCGGAAGTATGGTATGACCCCATCTTCACCGTCATTGACTGGCTGCCCGTGGTGATATTGCAGGTGGGTGTTGTCACCTTCAGACTGCCGCTGATATTGATCTCGTATATCCCGACCATGCTGCCTTCCTGCCCCAAGCTATATAACGCAGTAGGAAGATTTGACGCCGAAATCGTTCCCCCGGTGACCGAATCCGCGGTTTTGACCAATTGAAAAAATGAGTCGGCACCCCATAGCCCTGTGGCCGATGACATATAGCAATTTCTAGCGTCTGTACATCCTGTTGTGGGGGTGATGGTAGGAAACTTAGCTTTATCTGCTGCATTCAAGAAAACGATACCAAGCCCATTGATACCCGTTTTATAGATCTTCGAGCCAGTTGACGTTTCTCCCATTGGTAAAGTTTTATATTCACGTTTATAAACAAATAATCCGTCCTTGTCACAGCCAATCCGCAATTTATCGGCACCGGATCTAATGGTTATACGCTGGCGATACACCGTTGCACCCACCGCGGTTCCCGGCGGAACAGAAATCGAGCTGATGGCCAGTGGGACGGTCATTTTTTTGATACTATTGGCTGGATAATCAGCGGTGGGGGCAAATGCACAGGCTGCTATAGCATTAGCGCTAAATAGGCATAACAGCAAAACGGATAGAATTAATTTTCCTTTATGATACATCATTTCATCCCTTAAATTCAGTGCCTGACTAATTAAGCAGGATAAAACGCAACGCTCGCAAGGATTAGAAATTATATCTTGGTGGGGAAATTCTTATCTACGATAAGACCAAATATTAATGGAATATGCAATAAGAAAACAGTCGCGAAATATTACTTCGTTACCACTTTATTAATACATATAGCTGGAATACGGGCAGGCCGAAACCTGCCCGGATAAGTTACAGCGTCCCGGTTCCACCGTCAGAACACCAGACCTGACCAGAGGAATAGGAACTCTCATCGGAGGCAAAGAGCACATACAAGGGGGCAATTTCCACGGGTTGGCCCGGGCGGCCAAGCGGCGCGGATGCACCAAATTGTTTCACTTTTTCCTCGGGTTGACCGCCGCTTGATTGCAGCACGGTCCAGTATGGCCCTGGCGCAACGGCGTTGACGCGAATACCTTTTGAGCCAAGTTGCTGCGCCAGCGCTTTGGTAAATGCGACCCCACAGGCTTTTGTCTGCGCGTAGTCCAGCAGAATAGGGCTGGGCTGATAAGCCTGAACCGAGGTGGTATTGATAATCACCGCCCCTTCCTGCAAATGAGGGATGGCTGCTTTGGTTATCCAGAACGGCGCATACACATTCGTTTTGAAGGTGGCATCAAACGCTTCGGTGGTGAGATCCTCAATGGATTCGCAGTACTGTTGGCGTCCGGCATTGTTGACCAGAATCTCCAGTCCTCCCAGTTCCCGGACGGCGCTTGCGACGAGTTGCTGGCAAAATGCTTCGTCGCGGACATCGCCAGGTAACGCGACTGCTTTTCGTCCTTCCGCGGTGATTAAGGCGATCACCGCTTCGGCATCGGATTGCTCCTCAGGTAAATAATTAATCGCCACGTCTGCCCCTTCACGGGCAAAAGCGATAGCAACGGCACGGCCGATACCTGAATCACCACCGGTAATTAATGCGCGTTTACCTGCCAGCCTTCCCGATCCGATATAACTTGTTTCCCCATGATCGGGAATAGGTTTCATCTCGGAAGCCAACCCCGGCGGCTGCTGTGGCTGCGCCGGAAAAGGAGGCCGTGGGTAATGAAGATGTTTCTTATCCGCAGGTGACATAATTATTTTCCTCTTTTGTAAACCAGAATTTTAAGGTAGACCTTAATATTCATTCGCGCTATCAGAACAGAAATAACGAAACGTTTTTTTTAATTTTTATACAAACGGAGCGCGCCATTTTTCTTATTTTTTGTGAAAGCTAAAACTAGCGAAGCGGCTATTTCTCTTAAGCGTTTAGTCAAGGATATATCTTCCGGCTGTCCTTTTTTTGAACATGAAGGTAACAAATTGTTAACTGATAACCCTCTGTTGAATAACATATATTCAGAATTTACTTAGGTTGGTAATTAATAAACGCGGTGATATTGCGGATGGAATAACAAATTCACTTTTGCGTTAAAAGTTCACCTATTCTCTGTTGTTAATTTTTTCATTTCGGTGCTACGCTCTTTGAGTCACAACATTCACAAGGAGATTAGGATGAACAATGAATCAGCATTTCCTGCATTTCCCGTTAATGGATGGCAGGTGGGAGCAGTGGAAGATTTGAATGGCGTGGTTATTCGTTTTGGTTACAGTACTTCCCCTTATGCGCCGGGCGGTTCAACGTTCGAGTCGCAGTTTTTTAGTCTGACGCCGGAGAAGGTTAAAAGCCTCATTTACGACCTCCAGGTTAGTCTGCATAAGTATGAAGAAAAAGTTGCCTGATACCCCTCAGTTTATGAATGATTAACATTGCAGCAGCTGTGGCTCATTGCAGTCTGCTGCCTATTATTGTTAGGTACCTTACTATTTTATTTCGTTAATCGTACTACATAATAGTTAAGTGCCGCTACGTTAACACTTAAGCCAATTCTTAATGTTGGCGTATTGCCTGCTTCTTACGCTATATATTATAGGTGAGCAATCCATTGTGATGCTGAACTGGAGCGCCTATGAATGTTGTGTATTTTAAAGTTGATCACCCGCCGCACGAAAGACAAACCACTGTTCACTACTATTTAAAATCCGTGCAGCTACTACGGGATAATGCTGTTGTTGCCGATCTTGGTGACCTGAAAATAACCAATTTGCCTGCCTGGTTTTATACCGTTATACCCACTGGATTCAGTAAAATTGAATTTTCAATGCAAAATAGATCGCAATTGCGTATTGAATGTTATGCAGGTTACTTACGGACTGGCGAGTATATTGTCTCAACGCCCGGGGGCGAAATCACATTGCCATTTAACGCCCTCTCAGGGCTTTGGACGCTGAATAAGCAAGGACAAGTCTATATCGACCATCAAGAATTTATGGCGCGCAATTATTCGCTAATTCGTCCTGCCAAAATACCCGCGCGTGGTGTATCCGTGTTTTGATGTGGGGTAGAGAGGTATCTAGTTATTTTTCTTGTCTAAATCAAGTAACTGCTCGACGGTGACCGCCGGGTAGCCCTGTGCATCGTCGGGTATTTCCTGCAATGAAGGAATAGGTTCCAGCGGGCCTAAGAAACGGGGCTCACGTTTGAACAGATATAAATCAGCGAGCGTCCCCAGACGTGCGCCAAATTCGCGTATACGTACGCTCCACATATTTTTCGGCGAAGGGACGGCATAGCATTGCGCCTGGATGCCCATATGCTGGGCAATAAAAAGTGCACGTTCGCAATGAAAGCGCTGGGTGATAATAATAAAATCGTTGGTATCGAAAACCTTACGAGTACGTACAATCGAGTCGAGTGTGCGAAAGCCTGCGTAGTCCAGCACGATATCAGAAGGGTCAACGCCAGCGGCAATCAGGTCCTTACGCATGGTCATCGGCTCATTATAACTTTGCAGAGCGTTATCGCCGCTTAACAGCAGGTAATTCACTTTGCCGCTGTTGTAGGCATTCAGCGCACCCTGAATACGATAGCGGTAATACTGATTAATCACGCCAGTGCGGTAATATTTTGCGGTGCCCAGTACCACTCCCACCTGACGCCAGGGTAAATCCTGCAGGTCATCGTAGATGTAGGGGGCGGTTTTCCAGCTTATCCAGCGGTCTAAGCCGAGCGCAGTCAACAGCAGTAAGCCGATAAGGACCAACAGGCTGTATACAAAGCGCTTTAGCATGCGGACAAACTCGATACAGGATTAAATTTCACTCAAGGCTACTTTACCCGTCCGGCAATCGCAAGAAACGGGCGTTCAATTGCGGGGTTTTTCATCACTGCGGGCAAAATGCCCGCAGTTGGCTGGTTAGTCGAGCAAAACACGCTCAACGTTCTGGCAGCCCAGAGCGCGCAACGTGGCGACAGTTGCGTCCCATTGGGTGAGAGGGGCATCGGCTTTTTCTGCAAGTATCGCGCGCTGCATATCCGGATAGTCGAACCCGGCCAGGCTCATCAGATTTAACGCGCCCTGGAGTGGTGGCAGTGTCGGGTTGAATGCGGCATTTTCCGCATAGCTGCCGCTGAAAATACGCCCATTGCGACACTCAATAGCCACACCAGACGGTGACTGTGTATACGGCGTATGGCTTTTGTTGGCCGCTGCGATAGCCGCCTGAGAAAGCGCATCTCCGCTGAGGGCAAACCCGTGGTCCTGAGCATCAAGTAGCAGGGTTTTAATCTCAAGGTCTTTAGGACCGAATGCGTCAGGCAGATAATCGCCAAGGGTATGCGGCGCACGCCCCGGTAAGTTAATACGCAGCGTCAGGCCGCTGTTCAGTTCATTCATAAACTGACGACAGTGACCGCAGGGGGTGTAATTAACGGTGATGGAGGCCAGCGCTTTTTCACCGCGCTGCCAGGCGTGGCTAATGGCGCTTTGCTCTGCATGGACGGTTTGCTGCATGTTGGCACCAAGGAATTCCATATTGCTACCGAAATACCAGGTGCCGCTGACGCCGCGGGCAATCGCGCCGACGTTAAAGTGTGAAAGCTCAGTACGTGCGCAGGCTGCTGCTAACGGTAACAGAGCGAAAGCCAACGCGTCTTCGTCCATCCCTGTGGCGTTAAGCAGAGCCGCTACCTGTTCTGCGCTTAACATCGCGGGAAAATCCGCGTCCGCCAGCAGCGGCGCCAGTGCGGCCTGTAAATTCTCCGCAAGGGTCGGAAACGCAGTGTGAAAACGTGAATGCATGGCGTTGCCTCATAACAATGTATTGGGATCGTAGTGTAAGGGCCGTTTTAGCCTTTATATGTGATCAACATCTCACTGTATATGCAACATATGTAATTCAAATTAAAAATGCGCGACGCATCGCAAATTTTAGCCCGCTATCGCGAGGATCACCGGGAACAGAAATGGCGCAATTAGTGACGTAATAATCCCACAAATAACCAGCGCCAGTGAGCTAAAGGCCCCTTCCTGATAATCCAGCTCTGCACAACGCGCGGTACCCAGAGCGTGCGACGCGGTGCCCATTGCCAGGCCACGTGCTGATTTTGTGTGGATACGCATGGCATTCAGCAGGGTATGACCGAAGACTGCGCCCAGGACGCCGACAAAAATCACACAGACTGCGCTAATTGCCGGAATGCCGCCAATGCTGCCGCCAACCGCCATGGCAATCGGCGTGGTGACCGATTTAGGCAGAATAGAGGCGGCAATCTCTGGCGATGCCCCCATCATCAGTGCAATACCGGCGCCGCTCGCCATCGCCACAATACTGCCAAAAAAGCAGATAGTGATGATGGATTTCCAGCGCGCGCGGATCTGGTGCAACTGCTCATAAAGTGGAAACGCCAGGGCGACCACGGCAGGTTGCAATAAATCGTTAAGGATTTTGCTGCCCTGGAAGTAGTGGTCATAGGGGATACCGGTGACCAGCAGGAACGGGATAATGACCACCATCGCAATCAGCAAAGGATTTAACAGCGCCATCTTGAAGCGCGCGGAGAGCTTACGCGCTGCAAAAAAGACCGCCAGCGTGAGCGGAAGCGACCACCAGATATATGCCATCATTTTTCACTTCCCTTCTCGCCAACGACTTTACGCTCGCCGTGTACCAGATGCGTACTCCAGCTCACCACAAGAAAGACAATCACCGTACTGACGGCACAGGAGACGACTATTGGCCCAAACTGCGCGCGCAGAATGTCGTAATACTGCATTACGCCCACGCCGATAGGCACAAACAGGAGCGCCATGTAGCGGATCAGCACGTAGCAGCCGGGATTGACCCATTTGGCGGGCAGGATTTGCAGTGCCAGCAGGACGAACATGATTAACATGCCAATAATGCTGCCGGGAATCGTAATAGGCAGCAGTGATGAAATATAAATTCCTGCGTATAAACAAGCATATATCAGGACAAATGCGCGAAGGTACTGCCAGACAATGTTCAGTGATTTACTCATGGTGTATACCCTTGATGAAACGCATTCATCATACAATTAAAGCCGGAAATGTGCTACCGATCACATCATGAATTCTGAGCATACCAAACATTCCATTCTGGAACGTCGGGCATTACCACAAGATTGTTGTTCCTGGATTACGCGCTGTCTTTACGCTCTGCTGAGGGGATCGCCTGAATGCTGTGGATCACTTCGCGCATTGCGCGATTCACGACTTTGTCCTGGCGCATAATCAGCCCAAGCGTGCGATGCAGCGCAGGAACCAGTGGCTGAACAGTTAAGCCAGCGCAATCCTCTGCCTGCGTAACCGACATCCGCGGCACAATGCTGTAACCGAGCCCTGCGCGCACCATCCGTTTTATCGCCTCAATACTGCCAAGCTCCATCACTGGCGAGGCATTCTTACCGGCACGCTGGAACCAGCCGTCAATAAGCTGACGTGTGCTGCTCCCGGTGGCAAAAACAATCAGCGGCAGTTGCTCCGTCTCAACGCCAGACTCGCCCTCGGACGGTTTTGCCGTGATAGAGACGAATTCATCGACCAGGACCGGCGTTACATCCAGATTCCTGCTGATGGCGGGCAGGGTAACAAGACCGATGTCGATACTGTTTTCCTCAACCCCCCGGACAATATCCTGCGTATTGCCGGTTCTGACGCCAACCGAGAGCTGAGGATAGTCTTTACGAAGCTGTTGCAATATGGCAGGTAATAAATGAATACAAACCGTGGCGCCAGTGCCAAGCGTAACCGTGCCGCTGATATCGAGTTTATGCATAGCAACAGATTGCACGGCAGCACTAACGGCTTTTTCGATTTCTTCGCAGTGGGCCAGTAATGTCAGCCCTGCCGGTGTCGGGCGAACGCCGCGACCGGTGCGTTCAATCAGGCGGGTTTGCAGCGCGGTCTCCAACTGGCGCATCTGGAGACTGACCGCAGGCTGCGAGATCCCCAGCGCTTCGGCGGCAGCGGTAAAGCTGCGCCGGCTGATGACCAGCCTGTAGGTCGTCAATTGATCGAGACTGAGGTGTGCCATCCAAAGTTTTCCTTATACAGGTAATAAGCGCAGCACTATGTCTGTACTTATGCGTTACGGCTAGCCTGTCAACAGACCTGAGCAGGAGCCGGACAATGGAAATTATCGAAGCAGAAGAACAACATATTAGCGCAATGCAGCAAATATACGCCTGGCACGTGGTGAATGGCAGCGCCTCATTTGAAACCGCTGCGCCTGACAGAGAGGAAATGCTGGCGCGTTTGAACAAGACTCGCAGCGCCGGATTGCCGTGGTTTGTCATTCTCGAAGAGGGGATCGTGAAAGGCTATTGCTACCTTTCACACTATCGCACGCGTTATGCCTACCGCTACACGCTGGAGGACTCTATCTATATTGATGAACAATTTCGCCAGCGCGGTGCGGGCAAAGCGTTACTGGCGAAAGCCATTGAATGGGCGGAAAATCACGGCTATCGCCAGCTTATTGCCGTTGTTGGCAACAGTGAAAATATGGGGTCGTTGCGCCTGCATCAGCAGGCAGGTTTTATCCTGACAGGGACGCTGAACAATGTCGGTTTTAAGCATGGTCGCTGGCTGGATATTGTTATTATGCAGCGCACGCTGGGTGAGGGGAGTTCGACCCTTCCGGCTGTGGACGCTTACCGACGCTCGGCCTGATGCAGTAGCGTTTTGAAACACACTTTCTTCCCTGTGTCAGAGGCGCTACTATGTCGCCTCATTTTTTCAGGGGCAATGTATGCGTGTATTACTGGCGCCGATGGAAGGTGTGCTCGATTCGCTGGTGCGCGAGCTGCTGACCGAGGTTAACGACTACGATCACTGTATCACCGAGTTTGTGCGGGTGGTCGACCAACTGTTGCCGGCAAAATCGTTTTACCGCATCTGCCCTGAACTGCATCATCAAAGTCGCACCCCCTCCGGTACGCTGGTTCGCGTACAACTACTGGGGCAATACCCCGAGTGGCTGGCGGAAAACGCGGCTCGTGCGGTGGAGTTAGGTTCGTGGGGCGTCGATCTCAACTGCGGCTGTCCGTCGAAGCTGGTGAATGGCAGCGGCGGCGGGGCAACGCTGCTCAAAGACCCTGAGCTGATTTATCGCGGGGCGAAAGCCATGCGCGAAGCCGTGCCCGCTCATCTGCCGGTAACGGTAAAAGTGCGTCTGGGGTGGGATAGCGGCGCACGACAGTTTGAAATTGCCGATGCCGTTCAGCAGGCCGGCGCGTCTGAGCTGGTGGTTCACGGGCGAACAAAAGAAGACGGCTATAAAGCGGAGCGTATTAACTGGCAGGCCATTGGTGAAATTCGCCAGCGTCTTAGCATTCCGGTTGTCGCGAATGGCGAGATCTGGGACTGGCAGAGCGCGCAGGACTGCATGGCAGCAACCGGCTGCGATGCGGTAATGATTGGTCGTGGCGCGCTGAACGTCCCCAACCTGAGCCGGGTCGTCAAAGAAAACGCGCCGCGTATGCCCTGGCCCGAGGTTGTTGCGATGTTGCAAAAATACACGCGGCTGGAAAAGCAGGGCGATACCGGGATGTATCATGTGGCGCGAATCAAACAGTGGCTGGGCTATCTGCGCAAAGAGTACGCCGAAGCGACTACGCTGTTCGAGCAGATTCGTACCCTTAAGAGTTCGCCGGACATAGCCCGCGCGATTCAGGCACTGAAAGCGTAAACTCTGCGATCATAGTCACGTTTTTGTGTGGCATTGATTGAGTGAATGAAGCAACCTGATAAAGTTTCCTGCGGATTGTTACTGCGTAAGCAGGCTAAACCTGATGTTCTGGCATTTGCCGGAAGTCAGGTTTTTTTGTTTCTGGGGTTCGGATGAAAATCGCCAAAATACTTAATAATAATGTGGTGGTCGTGCTGGATGAACAACAACGCGAGCAGGTCGTTATGGGCCGGGGGCTCGCGTTCCAGAAACGTACCGGCGATGAGCTGGATGACAGCAAAATCGAGAAGATTTTTGCCCTGCAAAGTGACGAACTGGTCAGACGCTTAAGCGAGTTGCTCAATCAGATCCCGCTTGAGGTGATGACCGCCTGCGATCGCATTATTGAACTGGCGCGTGGTCGGCTGGGGAAGTTGCAGGATAGCCTCTATATCACCCTGACAGACCACTGTTTTTTTGCCATTGAACGGCTGAAAACAGGGCAGGTGATTCGCAATGTTCTGTTGTGGGAGATACGCCGTCTCTATCCCAAAGAGTTCCAGATTGGGCAAGAGGCGCGGGCAATCATCGCAAAACGCCTGGGCGTGGAATTACCAGAAGATGAAGCCGGATTTATCGCGCTGCACCTGGTTACCGCCCAGCTTAACAGTGATATGCCGGATGTTATGCATATCACCAAAGTGATGCAGGAGATCCTGCATATCGTGAAGTATCAGTTGAAACTCGACTATAACGAAGAGTCGCTCAGCTATCATCGGTTCGTCACGCACCTGAAATTTTTCTCGCAGCGGATGTTAACCCGCACGGTGGTCGAGGATGACGATTTGTCGCTGCACCAGGCGGTTAAAGAGAACTATGCCAGCGCCTGGCGTTGTGCGGAAAAGGTGGCCCGCCATCTGGAACAAAATTATCAGCGGAACCTCACCACAGAAGAGATTATGTTCCTTGCGATTCATATTGAGCGTGTACGAAAAGATAAACGCTAAAAATAGCGTGAAGAACGAAGTGTAAAACAGGATTGTTACTGCATCTCGCAGGCAAAACCTGAGCCCGGCCCGCGAGGTGCTGGACTCAGGTTTTTTTTTATCTCAGTCACAGCCTTCGGGCATAAGAAGTAAGGAAAAAGCATGGAATATCAAGCGCTGGCGAAAGATATTCTCAGCCACGTTGGGGGCAAGGAGAACATTACCAGCCTGGTGCACTGCGCCACCCGGTTACGCTTTAAGCTCAAAGATAACAAGAAAGCTGATGGCGAAGGGCTGAAAGCCAATCCAGGCATCATTATGGTGGTCGAAAGCGGCGGGCAGTTTCAGGTAGTGGTCGGTAACCACGTTCATGACGTCTGGCAGGCGGTGCGTGATGAAGCCGGGCTCACGGATGACACACCGGTTGCTGAGCCGGAACAAGGAGAAAAAGTCTCTCTTGTTGGTCGCGTGATCGACGTCGTCTCCGGCATTTTTACCCCTTTTATCGGTATTATGGCAGCATCAGGGATCCTGAAAGGGCTGCTGGCGCTGGCCGTGGTCTGCGGCTGGTTGACGACAAACAGCGGAACATATCAAATCTGGTTTGCCGCCAGCGACGCGCTGTTCTTCTTCTTCCCGCTGATTCTCGGTTACACGGCCGGGAAGAAATTTGGCGGTAACGCCTTTGTGACCCTCGCGATTGGCGGCGCGCTGACCCACCCGATGATGATAAAAGCCTTTGAAGCAAGCCAGGCACCAGGGGCGGTCAGCGAAACGTTTTTGGGAATTCCGATAACTTTTATCAATTACAGCGGCTCGGTTATTCCGATCATCATTGCCGCCTGGGCAAGCTGCTGGCTGGAAAAGCAATGTAATAAATTCCTGCACTCGGCAGTGAAGAACTTTTTTAGTCCGCTGATCTGCATCGCGGTGATTGTGCCGCTGACCTTCCTGGCGATCGGTCCGCTGGCGACCTTGCTGAGCCAGGGGCTGGCGCACGGCTATCAGGCCATCTACCTCTTTGCCCCCTGGCTTGCTGGCGCAGCGTTGGGTGCGCTGTGGCAGGTGTGCGTGATTTTCGGTCTGCACTGGGGGCTGGTGCCGCTCATGATCAATAACCTGACCGTGTTCGGCCAGGACACGATGCTGCCCATTTTACTGCCTGCGGTACTGGGCCAGGTGGGGGCGGTACTGGGGATTTTCCTGCGTACCCGCGACCCTCGTCAGAAAATACTGGCCGGTTCGGCGGCCACGGCGGGTATCTTCGGTATTACTGAACCAGCGGTTTATGGTCTGACGCTACCGCTGCGCCGTCCGTTTATTTTTGGTTGCGTTTCCGGGGCTATCGGCGGGGCGATTGTTGGCTTTAGCGACAGTCACGTCTATTCGTTTGGTTTTGCCAATGTCTTTACTCTGGCGCAGATGATCCCGCCGGGCGGCGTGGATGCCACCCTGTGGGGCGGGATTCTGGGCACCGTTGTTTCACTGGTGCTGGCGTGCATCCTGACCTTTGTGGCGGGGATGCCGAAAACGACTGCGGTGACAAAACCGATTGCCGTTGTGCCGGGCGAAAACGACATCCTCTCACCAATGACCGGAACCGTACTGGCGCTTGAACAGGTGCCGGACAGCACCTTTGCCGCCGGGTTGCTCGGCCAGGGGGCGGCGATTATCCCTTCAGACAATAAAGTGATTGCGCCCTTTGCCGGTGAAGTGGCCTCACTCTTTCAGACAAAACATGCCATCGGCTTATTAAGCGACAGCGGCATTGAGGTGCTGATTCACGTGGGCATTGATACCGTCAAGCTGGAGGGCAAGCCCTTTACCGCGCATGTCAGCGTTGGCGATAAGGTTCAGCCTGGCGATTTACTGCTGGAGTTTGATCGCGATGCGATCCTCTCAGCCGGATACGATCTGGCAACGCCCATTATCATCAGCAACAGTGACGACTATCGCGCTGTGACGACCGTGGCATCGACATCGGTGGAATCCGGTATGCCGCTACTGGCCGTCAATCGTTAATCAAAGGAGATATCAATGAATACATTCCCGAATGACTTCTTATGGGGCGGCGCTATCGCTGCAAACCAGGTGGAAGGCGCTTATCTGGAAGACGGCAAAGGCCTTTCCACCTCGGATGTGCAACCAAAAGGCGTATTCGGTGACGTGGTCGAGCGCGTGGCAGGTGACAGCGGCCTGAAAGATGTCGCTATCGATTTCTATCACCGCTACCCGGAAGATATCGCCCTGTTTGCAGAAATGGGCTTTAGCTGCCTGCGGGTGTCCATTGCCTGGGCGCGTATTTTCCCCAACGGGGATGAAACCACGCCCAACGAAGCGGGGCTGGCGTTCTACGACAAACTGTTTGATGAGATGATCAGCAAAGGGATGACGCCGCTGGTGACGTTATCGCATTACGAAATGCCATGGGGGCTGGTGAAAGGTTACGGCGGCTGGGGCAGCCGTCAGACCATTACTTTCTTTGAGCGTTATGCCCGCACGGTATTTGAACGTTATAAGAACAAAGTGAAGCTGTGGCTGACTTTTAACGAGATCAACATGTCGCTGCATGCCCCGATGACGGGTGTCGGTCTGCCGGAAGGTAGCAGCAAAGCGGAGATCTTCCAGGCTATCCACCATCAGCTTGTGGCGAGCGCGCTGGCGGTAAAAGCCTGCCACGAGATTATCCCGGATGCCAAAATCGGCAACATGATCCTCGGCGGCCTGATGTATCCGCTGAGCTGCAAACCGGAAGACGTGCTGGAAACGCTGCAGCAAAACCGTACCTGGCAGTTCTTTGGCGACGTGCAGTGCCGTGGCGAATATCCGGGTTATATGCTGCGTTTCTTCCGTGAAAACGGTATTACTCTCAACATCAGCGATGCGGATCGTGATGCGCTGCGCACCACCATCGATTTTATCTCGTTTAGCTACTATATGACCGGCTGTGTGACGACCGATGAAGAGCTGAACCAGAAAGCGCGCGGCAACATACTCAGCATGGTACCGAACCCGCACCTTGCAAGCTCAGAATGGGGCTGGCAGATTGACCCGGTTGGCCTGCGCACACTGCTGAACGTCATGTGGGATCGCTGGCAGAAACCGTTATTTATCGTGGAAAACGGTCTGGGTGCGAAAGACAAACCGGAAGCGGATGGCAGCATCAATGACGATTACCGCATCAGCTATCTTAACGATCACCTTGTGCAGGTACGCGAAGCCATTGAAGACGGGGTGGAGGTGATGGGGTATACCAGTTGGGGGCCAATCGATCTGGTGAGCGCGTCAAAAGCGGAGATTTCCAAACGCTATGGCTTTATCTACGTTGATCGTGATGATGCCGGTAACGGTACGCTGGCGCGCAGCCGTAAGAAAAGTTTCTGGTGGTATCAGGAAGTCATCGCCAGCAAAGGAGCATCGCTTAAGCGATAAGTTAACGGCTGTCATTCGCAATACCCCCTCACTTCCACGGAGGTGAGGGGGGAGTTTTTAGAAAATCATCTTAAACACGCCGGTGACCACCAACAGCCCAATCAAAAAGATAATCAAAATAACCCACAGCAATACTTTCAACATGCGTTTCTCTCCCTTGATGCGTTTTACTCACCGCAAAGTGTAGCAACCGTTCAGAAATATGCCTTTTCTCTATACTGAAGGTTTGGCCTCACGACCGGAGGGGAAAATGACCATGCAGAAAGTCGCTATTGTGACCGCAGCGGATTCAGGTATTGGTAAAGCCTGCGCGCTAATGCTGGCGGAAAAAGGGTTTGATATTGGTATCACCTGGCACTCGGATGACAGCGGTGCGCGCGATACTGTTCAACAGGTAGAAGCGCGCGGCAGACAGGCCCGTACCATCCAGCTCGACTTAAGCCATCTGCCGGACGGCGCTCAGGCTATCGAGACGCTGATTAACGCGTTCGGCCGTGTCGATGCGCTGGTCAATAATGCCGGCGCAATGACCAAAGCACCGTTTTTGGATGTCAGTCTGGAAGCGTGGCGGAAGATTTTTACCGTGGATGTTGAAGGGGCGATGTTGTGTTCACAAATTGCCGCGCGTCATATGGTTAAGCAGGGGCAGGGGGGACGTATTGTGAATATCACCTCTGTGCATGAACATACCCCATTGCCCGAAGCCAGCGCCTATACGGCGGCGAAACACGCGTTGGGCGGATTAACCAAATCCATGGCACTGGAGCTTGTTAGTTACAACATACTGGTGAATGCGGTGGCGCCCGGTGCGATAGCCACGCCGATGAATAACATGAGCGATGATGACGCTAAACCGGGCTCTATGCCGAACATCCCGCTGGCAAGGCCCGGTAAAACCCAGGAGATTGCGAGCCTGGTGGCCTGGCTCTGTTCTGATGACGCCAGTTATACCACCGGGCAGTCGTTCATTGTCGACGGCGGCTTTATGCTGGCGAATCCGCAGTTTAACGCCAGCCGCCATTAACTACTCTGACGGTGGATTGCGGCGTTTCTTTTGCCGATGCCGCAGCCACCAGCGCACGGAAAAGACTACCACCACGGCCAGTACCAGCCAAATCAGCTTCTTAAGATGGTGATCAAACTGATGTAACCACGGCCCGATAACTTCCCCACCCAGGTAGCCTAACGTCGTGAAAATCAATGCCCAGACGATGGCGCCGAAAATATTCAATGGCAGGAAGATTTTTGGGGGCAGATGGCTGGCGCCGATCAGTAGCGGCCCGATGATGCGAAAGCCGTACATAAAACGCGTACCGATGACAAACAGCCAGGGACGGCGGTTAATCATGCGTTGCGCCTGGTTAATTTTGTCCTGATGGCGGGAAAAGCGTTGCAGGATCTTCATGCCATATCGGCGCCCCAGTAAATAGAGCAACTGGTCTCCAATCATCCCACCAAGCGCAACGGCCATGACCACCAGCGGAAACTTAAGCAACCCCTGATGCGCGGCAACGCCACCCAGCAGGGTGATGGTTTCCCCCTCAGCAATACTACCAACAACCAGCGCGGCATAGCCGTACTGGCTGATAAGATGATTCATATCCATAGGTCCAACAATTCTCCCGTTAAACCCCTTAAGCATACACCCTATGAATTGAATGCGCCGACAACCACGGTTTCGTTGCGCGGATTATCGCTACGTATTTTTTGATCTGAACACAAAATAACCAGTAGAGTGACTTATACTTAAGGTGTCTGTATTCGGGCATTCAGCAAGGGGGCGTTATGAACCATGTCTGGGGACTTTTTTCCCATCCCGATCGTGAAATGCAGGTCATAAAGGGCGAAAACGAAACCGTTTCGCATCACTACACCCACCATGTACTGTTCATGGCGGCGATTCCCGTTATCTGTGCTTTTATTGGCACGACGCAAATAGGCTGGAATTTTGGCGAAGAAAGCGTGGTTCAGTTGAACTGGTTTACCGCGTTTTATCTGGCCGTCATTTTCTATGCGCTGATGCTGGCCGGTGTGGCGGTGATGGGCCGTGTGATTTGGTGGATGGCAAGGAGCTACCCGCAGCGTCCCTCTCTGGCGCGCTGTATGGTGTTTGCCGGGTATGTCGCAACGCCACTCTTTTTGAGCGGTATTGTGGCGCTCTATCCGCTGGTCTGGCTGTGCGCGCTGGTGGGGACAGTAGCACTTTTCTATACCGGTTATCTGCTCTATGTAGGGATACCCACCTTCCTCAATATCAATCGAGAGGAAGGGCTGAGTTTCTCCAGCTCGACGCTGGCAATTGGGGTGCTGGTACTTGAAGTGCTATTGGCGCTCACGGTCATTCTTTGGGGTTACGGCTACCGTCTGTTCTAATCGCATTGCGTTGCTGGTTGAAGTACCAGCAACGCAATCTTCTGCAATGAATCTTGTGTGGCGACATGCGGGCGTGGCGGCTATTATGCCAGGGCCAGCTTCTGTTATTTACTTCCTGAACAGATGCGGTGTGCGTAATCACGTGCATGAATAATCATCAGAAGTCACACCATGCTGAAAATCCGAGTTTCTTTATTAAGCCTCGCGCTTATGTTTGCCGTGCCCGTCGCACCGCAGGCGCTGGCAAAAACTGCTGCGGCAACGGCGTCCGCGCAACCTGAAATTGCCTCCGGTAGCGCGATGATTGTCGATTTACAAACCAACCAGGTTATCTATTCCAGCCACCCGGATCTGGTACGTCCCATCGCGTCTATCACTAAGTTGATGACGGCAATGGTAGTGCTGGATGCGCATCTGCCGCTGGATGAAAAAATAAAAGTGGATATCAGCCATACGCCGGAAATGAAAGGGATCTACTCTCGCGTACGCCTGAACAGTGAAATCAGCCGCAAAGATATGCTGCTGCTGGCGCTGATGTCCTCAGAAAACCGTGCGGCGGCGAGCCTTGCTCACCATTATCCTGGTGGATATGACGCGTTTATTCGTGCAATGAATGCGAAAGCGAAGGCGCTGGGCATGACGCATACCCGTTATGTCGAGCCGACAGGCTTATCTATCAGCAATGTGTCCACGGCGAGCGACTTGATTAAACTGCTGGTGGCCACCAAACAGTATCCGCTGCTGGGCCAGTTGAGCACCACGCGGGAAGACATGGCGACGTTCAGTAATCCGGGGTATACGCTGCCGTTCCGTAATACCAACCATCTGGTGTATCGCGATAACTGGAATATTCAGTTGACCAAAACCGGGTTTACCAATGCGGCGGGTCACTGTCTGGTGATGCGTACCGTTATTAATAATAAGCCGGTGGCACTGGTGGTGATGGATGCTTTCGGGAAATATACCCACTTTGCGGATGCCAGCCGTTTACGGACCTGGATTGAAACCGGGAAAGCACAGCCTGTACCCGCTTCCGCATTAAGCTACAAACGTCAGAAAGCGGCGCAGATGGTGGAAAACCACGGCGCACAAACCGCGCAAAACGACTAATTATTCCGGCAGCGTCCAGTCACCATCGTTGAGAGGGCGCTGCATGATAACCGTATCCCGCCAGTCACCCTTCTTGTAGCCCACGCTGCGTAACTGCCCGACAATTTCGAAGCCGTGTTTTTTGTGCAGGCGTAGCGATCCGGCATTATTTTGCCCATCGCCGATCACCGCGATCATCTGCCGCCACGGACCTTCTTCACACCTTGCGATCAGCGCATCCATCAGCATACTGCCAATACCGCGTCCGGTCATACTGGCGTCAACATAGATAGACTCTTCCAGAGTATAGCGGTAGGCCTGGCGCGGACGGTAAGGGCTTGCATAGCAATACCCCACCACGATGCCGTGGTAGAGCGCGACCATCCAGGGAAGCCCGTCATTGGCGATTTTGTGCATGCGTTGGCGCATTTCATCGATAGTGGGCGGCACTTCTTCGAAGGAGGCGCGGCCATGGAGCACGTGCCAGGCATAGAGAGATGAAATCGCATGAACATCATCAAGCGTGGCATCACGCACCACGAGTGCGTTTTCGGACAGGACATCAACGGCAGACATGATGGAGTAACTCCTCAATGTAGCAGGCCAGAGAAACGTTTCTCTGGCCTGCTACTTTAGTACGAATGAAGAGTACAATACAGCCTGGCTTAAACATATATCGCAGTTAGACTGCGACGAACCACTAACGTAATAGCCTATTGCCAGTTTTTTCTCTTGCTTGTTTTTCCGATCCCAGGGTTCATGCTGTTTGTTGGGTCATTTTCCAGGTAAAAACGTTTTAAATCATCGGGCGCTTCATATAAATGCCCCACGTTGTGTTCAGCCGGGTATTGCGCGCCGCGCTGGCGCAATAATTCCAGCATCTGTTCTTTGAGCGCGTGCGTATCAACGCCTTTCTTCACAATATAATCCTGATGGAAAACATGGCAGAAGAAATGGCCGTAATAGAGCTTCCAGGTTAACTGGCTGTCAATCTCCGGCGGCAGGTGTTCGAACCAGTCATCGTCATTGCGGCGCAGGGCAATATCCAGCGCCAGAATGTCTTCTACTTCATCGGCATGTACCGCCTGATAACGAATTGCCGCCCCCGCTGCGGCGAAGCGGTGAAGAAAGGCTTTGTTCCCCTCTTCTGTTGTACAGGCGAAGAACCCGCCCTCTGCCGTCTTAAAGTACTCAGCCAGCCAGCGTTGCGCCTCGGCGATACCGTCACCCGACATTTTCAGTAGCAGATGGTGTTCATACTTGTCCCGCCAGCTTTTCATTCGGGGTGGCAGGTGAGAGGGGAACAGGTGCCCCAGCTTTTGCATTGCCCGGTCGGTAAAGTGCGGCTTAAATAGGGAGGCTTTTGCCAGCAGGGCATCGGTGCGGCCTTTCAGGGTAAAAAAGAAAGGCATTTTGTCGGTACCGAGCTTGTCGATCATCAGGAAGGTGTCTTTCCCGTAGCGCTCGGCGATATCGTAAATATCGCGATGCATATACTCCCCCGCCACCGGCAAATGGGTGAACTCGCTAAGAATATGGCGGCGAAGCGCGCTCAGTACCTGCGGCTGGTTGGTGCCGATATAAAACACCTGCTGATGGGTGGGGGCGACAAAGGTGTCCAGCCGTACGGCGAAGACGGCCAGTTTCCCGGCACAGCCGGAGGATTCAAACAGACGATCCGGGTCGGCATTGTAGCGTGCCGGTGTATCCGCATCCACATCGCGCACGCGGGTGACATAATCCTGATCGTGCCCGTGACGCCCATCGTGGCGCACATCGGCGTCGGTCACCCGTTCGTCATCAAGTTTACTTAAGATTTGCTCCGGCGTACTGCCAAGCTCAATGCCTAAGTGGTTAACCAACTGGAGTCTGCCGGTTTCGTCAATTCGCGCATACAGCGACATTTCGGTGTATGCCGGGCCGCGCTGCACCAGCGCGCCGCCGGAGTTATTACAAATCCCGCCGATGACCGATGCCCCGATACAGGATGAACCGATGACGGAATGCGGCTCGCGGCCAAGCGGTTTTAGCGCTTTTTCCAGCGAATAAAGGGTTGTGCCCGGATAAGCCAGTACCTGCTCACCGTTATCGATAAGATGCAGTTTATCGAGCCGCAAGGTGCTGATGATAATAATGTCGCGGTCGTAGTCATTACCGTTTGGCGTTGAGCCTTCGGTCAGGCCGGTATTTGCCGCCTGCATCAGGATGATCTTATCGGCGTTCACACAGGCGCTGAGTACACGCCATAATTCAAGCAGTGTGCCGGGAAAGACGACGGCGAGCGCATCACCCTGCCCGGAACGAAACCCCTTACGGTAGCGTGCCGTTTTGGCCGGGTCGGTCAGGACATGTGAAGCTCCAGTGAGGCGTTCGAGTTCACGGATAAAAGCGATATGGTGTTGGGAAGTTGTAGAAGACATTTTCCTCTCCCTGGTGGTGGAACAGCGTTCTCGCTTTAAAGCATAGTGTCTGAAAGTGAGGAATTCTCAGAAAAATCAGAGAATAACTCTGCAAGCCGGACTACGATTATGGCACACTGCGTTTTTTTCATGGTCAGGCCCGTGAGTGGCTGTATAAACGAGAGAGTGAACGACATGAAATGGCTATGTTCGGTAGGTGTCGCCGTAAGCCTTGCGCTGCAACCGGTGATGGCAGAGGAGATGTTTGGTAACCATCCTCTGACGCCGCAAGCAAGGGATGCGTTTGTCACTGAATTACTAAAAAAAATGACGGTGGATGAAAAAATTGGGCAACTGCGACTGATTAGCGTCGGGCCGGACAATCCGAAAGAAGCCATCCGTGACATGATTGCCAAAAACCAGGTCGGCGCCATCTTTAATACCGTGACCCGCCCGGATATCCGCGCGATGCAGGATCAGGTCATGCAGCTTAGCCGCCTGAAAATTCCTCTGTTTTTTGCCTACGATGTGGTCCACGGTCAACGGACCGTCTTCCCGATTAGCCTGGGTCTGGCCTCCAGCTTCAATCTTGATGCGGTGAAAACCGTCGGGCGCGTTTCCGCTTATGAAGCGGCGGATGACGGCCTGAATATGACCTGGGCGCCAATGGTGGATGTATCCCGCGATCCGCGCTGGGGCCGTGGCTCTGAAGGCTTTGGTGAAGATACCTACCTGACCACGGAAATGGGCCGCGCGATGGTGAAATCCATGCAGGGCAAAAGCCCGGCGGATCGCTATTCAGTTATGACCAGCGTCAAGCACTTCGCCGCCTATGGCGCGGTTGAAGGGGGCAAGGAATACAATACCGTTGATATGAGCCCACAGCGTCTGTTCAACGACTATTTGCCGCCGTACAAAGCCGGGCTGGAGGCAGGCAGCGGTGCGGTCATGGTGGCGCTGAACTCTCTCAACGGCACGCCGGCAACTTCCGATTCCTGGCTGCTTAAAGATGTCCTGCGCGATGAGTGGGGCTTTAAAGGCATCACCGTTTCGGACCATGGCGCAATCAAAGAATTGATCAAACACGGCGTGGCCGCTGACCCGGAAGATGCGGTACGCGTGGCGCTCAAAGCCGGTATTAACATGAGCATGAGCGACGAGTACTACAGCAAGTACCTGCCGGGGCTTATCAAATCCGGTAAGGTCACCATGGCGGAACTCGACGATGCGACCCGCCACGTGCTGAACGTGAAATATGACATGGGTCTGTTCAACGACCCGTACAGTCACCTGGGGCCGAAAGATTCAGATCCGAAAGACACCAATGCGGAAAGTCGTCTGCATCGTAAAGAAGCACGAGAAGTGGCTCGCGAAAGTCTGGTCCTGTTGAAAAACCGTCTCGACACACTGCCGCTGAAAAAAGACGCGACCATCGCGGTGGTCGGTGCGCTGGCGGACAGCAAGCGTGACATGATGGGAAGCTGGTCGGCAGCCGGTGTGGCGGGGCAATCCGTAACCGTGCTGACAGGTATCCGCAACGCAGTGGGGCCTAAAGGCACTATCCTCTACGCTCGCGGTTCGAATATCACTGACGATAAAGGCATTGTCGATTTCCTCAATCTGTATGAGCCAGCCGTAGTGCAGGACAAACGCAGCCCGCAGGAGATGATTGATGAAGCCGTGACCGTGGCGAAGAAATCGGATGTCGTCGTAGCGGTCGTCGGTGAGGCCCAGGGGATGGCACACGAAGCGTCAAGCCGTACGGATCTGACCATCCCACAAAGCCAGCGTGATTTGATTGCCGCGCTAAAAGCAACCGGTAAACCGCTGGTGCTGGTGCTGATGAACGGTCGTCCGCTGGCGCTGGTGAAAGAAGATCAGCAGGCCGATGCGATCCTGGAAACCTGGTTTGCCGGTACCGAAGGCGGTAATGCCATCGCTGATGTGCTGTTTGGTGATTACAACCCGTCCGGCAAGCTGCCGATGTCTTTCCCGCGCTCCGTCGGGCAGATCCCGGTCTATTACAGTCACCTGAACACCGGGCGTCCGTATAATGCCGATAAACCGAACAAGTACACGTCACGCTACTTCGACGAGGCCAATGGTCCGCTTTATCCGTTCGGTTACGGCCTGAGTTACACCACGTTTAACGTCTCCGATGTGAAAATGTCGGCGCCGACCATGACCCGTGACGGCAAAGTGACGGCCAGCGTCGATGTTACCAATACCGGCAAACGCGACGGCGCGACGGTTGTCCAGATGTACCTGCAGGATGTGACGGCGTCCATGAGTCGTCCGGTAGAACAACTGCGTGGTTTCGAAAAAGTGGATCTCAAAGCCGGGGAAACCAAAACCGTCAGCTTCCCGATTGATATCGAGGCGCTTAAGTTCTGGAATCAACGCATGAAATACGATGCAGAACCCGGCAAATTCAATGTCTTTATCGGCCTGGATTCAGCCCGTGTTAAACAGGGTGAATTTACCCTCCAGTAACCCCGCAAAGGCCGCTTTTTAGCGGCCTTTCATCTTTAAACCCCTTGCGTTATAACCGCTTCGTCTAATCAGAAACATCAAAATCTGAACGACTGATTTATTCCAGGTCGATTCTCTACTACGCTTTTTGCACAGCCGGAAATCCAGGCACCACAAAAAAAGAGGTAAGAGCATGAAATCATTTTCGCAATGGAGCGCTGCAGGGTTATTGATGCTGGCCGCAGGCGCACAGGCGGCTGAGCCGGTAAAAGTGGGTTCCAAGATTGATACCGAAGGCGCGCTGCTGGGCAATATCATTTTGCAGGTCCTGGAAAGCCATGGCGTGAAAACCGTCAATAAAGTGCAGTTGGGTACCACCCCGGTGGTGCGCGGGGCGATCACCTCGGGTGAATTGGATATCTACCCGGAATATACCGGCAATGGCGCGTTTTTCTTTAAGGAGGAGAACGATCCGGCGTGGAAAAATGCGCAGCAAGGCTATGACAAAGTCAAAAAGCTGGATGCGGAGAAAAACAAACTGGTCTGGCTGACGCCAGCGCCTGCCAATAATACCTGGACTATCGCGGTACGCCAGGATGTTGCGCAGAAAAACAAGCTGGTCTCCCTTGACGATCTCAGTCGCTATCTGAAAGAGGGCGGTACCTTTAAACTTGCTGCTTCCGCCGAGTTTATCGAGCGTACCGATGCCTTACCGGCCTTCGAAAAAGCCTATAACTTCAAGCTCAACCAGCAGCAGTTGCTGTCGCTGGCGGGGGGCGATACGGCAGTAACCATCAAAGCCGCTGCACAGCAAACATCAGGCGTGAACGCGGCGATGGCCTACGGCACAGATGGGCCGGTTGCGGCTCTGGGGCTGCAAACCCTGACCGACCCGAAAGGCGTTCAGCCCATTTATGCGCCTGCCCCGGTTGTGCGCGAAGCGGTGCTGAAAGCTTACCCGCAACTGGATGAGTGGCTGAAACCGGTATTTGCCAGCCTGGATGAAAAAACGCTGCAGAAACTGAATGCCAGCATTGCAGTGGAAGGTCTCGACGCCAAAAAAGTGGCCGCCGATTACCTGAAAGGAAAGGGACTGATTAAATAAACGTGGAGCGACGTTGTCATAACCGCGTGTTGTTGCTGCTGGTGTTACTGGCACTGGCGGCAATAACACTGCCCTTCGTGAGTTACGCCCCTAACCGCCTGGTCTCCGGGGAAAGTCGTGCAATCTGGCAGGTCTGGCCCGCATATGCCGCCTGGGGACTGCTTGTACCGGCAGGGCTACTGCTTTTGAGCTTTCTCCCGCATCGCATTGCCAGTCTGGCAACGTTACTGCTTACCGAAGCGTCATTTTGCGCCTTAGTCTGGTGCGCGGGCAGGGCGGCCACCGATCTGGCGCAGTCTGGCAGCGCACTTGCCCGCACCTCCCCCGGCAGCGGCTTATGGCTGTGGCTGGCGCTGTCGTTACTGGCCAGTAGTGATGCAATCCGACGGCTAACGGTCAATCCGGTCTGGCGCTGGCTGCTGCATGCGCAAATCTGGATCCTGCCCCTGTGGCTGTTGCTCAGTGGGCAACTGGATTCGCTCTCTTTGCTTAAGGAGTACGCGAATCGGCAGGACGTCTTTAACGATGCGCTGGCGCAACATCTCAAACTGCTGTTTGGTACGCTGCTACCGGCGCTGGCTCTGGGGGTAGGTATCGGCCTGTGGTGTTATCGCCATCCGTCGCGTCAACAACCGGTGTTTGCCGTATTGAATGTGATTCAGACCGTGCCGTCCGTCGCGCTATTTGGTCTGCTGATCGCACCACTGGCAGGGCTGGTGGCGCAGTTCCCCTGGCTGGGTTCGCTCGGCGTGGCGGGGACCGGTATCACACCTGCGCTGATTGCGCTGGTTCTCTATGCGTTGTTACCGCTGGTTCGCGGTGTGGTGGCGGGCTTAAACCAGGTGCCGGTAGATGTGCTTGAAAGCGCCAAAGGGATGGGCATGAGCGCCCGTCAGCGGTTTTTGCATATACGTCTGCCGCTGGCGTTACCCATTTTGCTGCGTAGCCTGCGGGTGGTCACGGTACAGACGGTGGGCATGGCGGTGATTGCGGCGCTGATTGGCGCAGGCGGCTTTGGCGCACTGGTGTTTCAGGGGCTTTTAAGTAGCGCACTGGATCTTGTGTTATTGGGTGTGATCCCGGTTATTGCACTGGCAGTGGTCGTGGACGCACTGTTTGCGCTGGGTATCGCGCTGTTGGAGGTAAAACAGCCATGATTGAATTCAGGCATGTCAGCAAATCCTTCGCCGGGCAACAGGCGGTGAGCGATCTGAATCTTGAATGTAAAACCGGCGCGTTTTCCGTGTTGATTGGTACATCAGGATCCGGGAAGTCCACCACCCTGAAAATGATCAACCGCCTGGTAGAACATGATGAAGGCACCATTTTGTTTGCCGGTGAAGAGATTCGCAGCCTGCCGGTACTGGAACTGCGTCGGCGGATGGGTTACGCCATTCAGTCGATAGGCCTGTTTCCGCACTGGACGGTGGCCCACAACATCGCCACCGTGTTGCAACTGCAAAAATGGTCGCGAGGGAAAATCGCCGCGCGAGTAGATGAACTGATGGCTTTACTGGGGCTGGATGAGAGCCTGCGCGACCGTTTTCCCCATCAACTTTCCGGCGGTCAGCAGCAACGTGTTGGTGTAGCCCGCGCGCTGGCGGCAGACCCGGAGGTGTTGCTGATGGATGAACCCTTCGGTGCGCTGGATCCGGTCACGCGCGGTGCGCTCCAGCAGGAGATGATTCGTATCCACCGTCTGCTGGGCCGCACCATTGTGCTGGTCACCCATGATATTGATGAGGCGTTACAGTTGGCGGATCACCTGGTCTTAATGGACAGTGGGGCGATTGTGCAGCAGGGGACACCGCTGGAGATGTTAACCCGCCCGGCAACCCCGTTTGTCCGCGACTTTTTTGGTCGCAGCGAATTGGGAGTTCGTCTGCTTTCATTGCGCCATGTCAGCGCCTGGATGCGGCCGGGCGAAACGGTGGCCGGGGAACCACTGCGAGAGGATATGACCTTGCGCGAAGCCTTATCACTGTTTGTCGCCCGCCAGTGTGATGTGCTCCCCGTCGCTGATGCGCAAGGCGTGCCCTGCGGTACGCTGCATTTTCGCGACCTGCTCAGAACGGAGGCGCTCAGTGAGACTTCTGCGTGACCCGTTACTCTGGCTTATCGCCGTGTTTGTCGCACTGCTGGTGGCGATGCCCTACAGCGGCGCACTCTTTGGCACGCTATTTCCCCAGTTGCCGCGACCGGTTTATCAGCAGGAAAGTTTTGTCTCCCTGACGCTTGCCCATTTCTGGCTGGTGGGGGTGTCGAGTCTGCTGGCGATTGTCATTGGGCTGGGGGCGGGAATTGCAGTGACGCGCCCGTGGGGCCGCGAATTTCGCCCGCTGGTGGAGACCATTGCCGCAGTAGGACAGACCTTTCCACCGGTGGCGGTACTGGCCATTGCGGTACCGGTTATGGGATTTGGCCGCGAGCCTGCCATTATCGCGCTGATCCTCTATGGGGTCTTGCCGATATTACAGGGAACGCTGGCGGGCATTGCCGCCGTGCCGGAGAGCGTACACAGCGTGGCAAAAGGGATGGGGATGAGCAGTATGCAACAACTTTTCAGGGTTGAACTGCCGCTGGCGGCGCCGGTCATTATCGCCGGGATCCGCACGTCCGTGATTATTAACATCGGTACGGCGACCATTGCGTCTACGGTCGGCGCCAGCACGCTGGGAACGCCGATCATTATCGGTCTGAGCGGGTTTAATACGGCTTACGTCGTGCAAGGGGCCGTTCTGGTTGCGCTGGCCGCTATCATTGTTGATAGAGGATTTGAGCGTCTTGCCCGCTTATTCAGCCTGCACCGCCGCGAACAATAAAAGAGTAGCCAGCGAGCATCACGCCACCGATGCCGCCGATCGCCATCAGCAGAAAAATCGCAATGACGGTAAGTTTGGACAGGTTCATTTTTCGCTCCTTTGTTAAGAAAAGTATTATACGAGGAAGCGGGGCTGTTAATGAACCATTAAATGCCCAGGGGAAAAATGGCATGTCCGTTTTGCTGCCAGTCATGCATCTGTTTTTGCTGTGACGAAGAGGGGGCCTCGCCACACCACACCAGTAATGTCTGGCCTTCAAACATCTCCGGGCGCAGATAACTCAACGAGTGCGCCAGCACGTCGACCCGCCAGCCTTGCTGGCTTGCCATCCAGCCCTCCAGCCAGATTCGGGTAGTATCCTGCACATTCCAGCCGACAACCAGCGCGTCACGCCCGTTTTTCTTGCGCGCGGTATTCAGGCAACCGCAAATATAGTTAATCAACACCCCATCAAGCAGACTGAGCATCACCGTGAGGGCAGGCTGCTGGGATTGCAGACGGCGACGAAGAGGGATAAACAGGTGGGTTATCAGGGTCTCTGCCGGGTAGTCGTGGCTGCGCTCTTTGATCCACAGACGCAGCCGCTGCAGGTTGCCGCTTTGCAGAATCTGCAATACTGCTTCCTGTTGCGCGCGCCAGCCATTGCGTTCATGTTCGGGTTCATTATTGAGCAGGGTCTGTACTTTACTGACCTGGACCCCGGTATCGATCCAGCGTTTTATTTCACGAATTCGGTCGATGTCGGCATCGGTAAACAACCGATGACCGCCTTCCGTGCGCTGTGGTTTGAACAATCCGTAGCGTCGCTGCCATGCCCGCAAAGTCACGGGATTGATATCGCATAACATCGCCACTTCACCAATCGTGTAAAGCGCCATGGTTTCACCTTTGCAAGAAATCCCCCACTTTAACTTTAGCCGTTCTTACTTAAACCAGGTTGAATTGTTTGTTTAATGTTCGATATGTATCCATTTCGTATCATTATGCTTTCAGGATTGTGATAACGAGCACGAATTAACATTTTTTTGGAAACCCTCAAAGAATCTCTGCGCGACTCCATGTAAGGTACGCGCTTTCAGTCAACGCGGTGCTGCGGGTATGTACGAATTTAATCTGGTGTTGCTGCTGCTCCAGCAAATGTGTGTGTTTTTGGTTATCGCCTGGCTGATGAGCAAAACACGTCTTTTTATTCCGCTGATGCAAGTCACGGTACGTCTGCCGCATAAATTGCTCTGTTATGTCACCTTTTCGATTTTCTGCATTCTGGGTACCTATTTCGGTTTGCATATTGAAGATTCTATTGCCAATACCCGGGCGATTGGTGCGGTGATGGGCGGGTTGCTCGGCGGCCCGCTGGTGGGCGGGCTGGTGGGGTTAACGGGGGGGTTACACCGTTACTCAATGGGCGGCATGACCGCGTTGAGCTGTATGATTTCCACCATTGTGGAAGGGCTGCTCGGTGGGCTGGTACACAGTATTTTAATCAAGCGTGGCCGCACCGACAGGGTCTTTAATCCGCTTACCGCCGGGGCCATTACCTGTGTAGCGGAGCTGACACAGATGCTGATCATCCTGCTTATCGCCCGACCGTATGAGAGCGCGCTGCATCTGGTGCAAAGTATTGCTGCCCCAATGATGGTGACCAATACCGTGGGCGCGGCGCTGTTTATGCGTATCCTGCTCGACAAGCGCGCCATGTTTGAAAAATACACCTCGGCGTTTTCTGCCACGGCCCTCAAAGTCGCCGCATCGACCGAAGGGATCTTGCGTCAGGGCTTCAACGAAGAAAACAGCATGAAAGTTGCCCAGGTTCTCTATAAAGAGCTGGATATCGGCGCGGTGGCGATTACCGATCGCGAGAAGCTGCTGGCGTTTACCGGCACGGGGGACGACCATCATCTTCCCGGCAGGCCTATCTCGTCCGTCTGGACGCAAAAAGCCATCGAAAGTGGCGAAGTGGTGTATGCCGATGGTAATGAGGTGCCGTACCGCTGCTCGCTGCATCCACAGTGCAAACTGGGTTCAACGCTGGTCATTCCATTACGCGGTGAAAACCAGCGCGTTGTGGGCACCATCAAACTGTATGAAGCAAAAAACCGGCTCTTTAGCTCCATCAACCGCACCCTGGGAGAGGGGATTGCGCAGTTGCTGTCGGCGCAAATCCTTGCCGGACAGTATGAGCGGCAAAAAGCGTTGCTGACCCAGTCGGAAATCAAATTACTGCATGCGCAGGTCAATCCCCATTTTCTGTTCAATGCCCTGAATACGCTGATGGCGGTGATCCGCCGCGACAGCGATCAGGCCGGTCTGCTGGTGCAATATCTGTCGACATTTTTTCGCAAAAACCTTAAGCGACCGTCGGAAATCGTCACCCTGGCCGATGAGCTTGAACACGTTAATGCGTATCTGCAAATTGAAAAGGCGCGCTTTCAGTCCCGCCTACAGGTACAACTGCACGTACCGGATGCGCTTTCGCATCTCCATCTGCCCGCTTTTACCCTGCAACCGATTGTGGAAAATGCCATTAAACATGGCACCTCACAACTGCTTGGCGTAGGGGAAATCACCATTAACGCCAGCCAGGACGGTGACCATCTGGTGTTGGATATTGAAGATAATGCCGGGCTGTATCAGCCCAAAACGGATGCCAGTGGTTTAGGGATGAGTCTGGTGGATAAGCGCCTGCGGGCGCGCTTTGGTGATGGATGCGGCATTTCGGTTGCCTGCGAGCCTGATATCTTTACCCGAATTACCCTACGACTCCCGCTGGAGGAAAGCGCATGTTAAAAGTGCTGATTGTTGATGATGAACCGTTGGCGCGTGAAAATCTGCGTATTTTACTGCAGGAAGAGAACGACATTGAGATTGTGGGCGAATGCGCCAACGCGGTTGAGGGCATCGGCGCGGTGCATAAATTGCGCCCGGACGTGCTGTTTCTTGATATCCAAATGCCGCGCATTAGCGGGCTGGAAATGGTGGGGATGCTCGACCCGGAACACCGACCCTATGTGGTTTTTCTCACCGCTTTTGATGAATACGCGGTGAAGGCGTTTGAGGAACATGCCTTTGACTATCTGCTAAAACCGATAGAGGCGCGCCGCCTGGAGAAGACCCTCACCCGGCTGCGTCAGGAGCGCAATGTCCAGGACGTATCGGTGCTGCCGGAAAATCAGGCCTCGCTGAAATTTATTCCCTGTACCGGGCATAGCCGCATTTATCTGTTGCAGATGGATGAGGTTGCGTTTGTGAGTAGCCGCATGAGCGGCGTCTATGTCACCAGCCACGACGGTAAAGAGGGCTTCACCGAACTGACCCTGCGCACGCTGGAGAGCCGTACGCCGCTGCTGCGCTGCCATCGGCAGTATCTGGTGAATATGGCACATCTGAAAGAGATCCGTCTGGAAGATAACGGCCAGGCGGAGTTGCTGCTGCGCGACGGACAGACTGTGCCGGTTAGCCGTCGCTATCTTAAGAACTTAAAAGAAGCGCTGGGGTTGTAGCCGCTAATAAAACGCGAACTTTTTCGCAAGAAAGCATCGCTGCTATTGTGAACAAGCCTGGTATATAATTTTATACGCATCCACACACAGTAAGGATGCGCAGTAATGTATGCAAAGGATATCAACTGGCGAGGCTCTACACTCGACGATCTCATCACTTTCCCGCAGGCGATAAGGCGTATCGCAGGTTTCGAACTCCACAAAGTTCAGCATGGCAGGGAACCGACGGACTGGAAGCCGATTAATGAGTGGGGGATGGGCGTCATTGAGATTCGCCTGCATGGTGAAGATGGTGAGTATCGTGTGGTGTATGTCGCCAGGTTTTCCGATGTCGTTTGTGTCCTGCATTGTTTTCAAAAGAAAACACAAAAAAACGAGCCAGCGGGATATCGCCATCATCAAAGCACGATATAAAGCAGCACGAGACGAATGGAGACAGAAAAAATGACGCATAAAGTGGATACAAAGGTTCGTCACATCACAAAAGCCAGTGGCAACATTTTTTCTGACCTTGGGTTTGCCCCGCAGGAGGCATCGCAACTGCTGGCTGCGTCCAGAGAAGAGATGGCAAGAGCCGATGAATTAAAGAAGCAACTGATGATGGAAATCACCGACTGGATGAAACACAACGGTCTTAAACAGGTCGATGCCGCCAAAGTTCTCCATGTCTCTCGCCCCCGCGTGTCCGATGTCGTTAACCAGAAAACAGAAAAATTCACCATTGATACATTGGTCGCTATGGCAACACTGATTGGAAAACGTGTGCAACTGGTTATTGATAAGGTTTAACCGGCTGCAATCTAAAAGAAGCGCTGGGGTTGTAGCTTTTGATGGTAGACTGCGCGCTTACGATGATTTTTTCGAAGGCTTTATGCTCAATAATGATATCTTACGTAGCTTACGCTACGCACTAAAAATGAATAATGGCGACCTCAAGCGCATATTTGCGCTGGCAGACGCCCCGGTGAGCGACGAGCAGCTTGTCGGCTGGTTGCACAAAGAAGATGAAGAGGGCTTTCAGCGCTGTCCGGACATTATGATGTCTGTCTTCCTTAACGGCCTGATTTATGAACGCCGTGGTAAAGATGAATCTCAGCCTGCGCTGGTGACCGAGCGTAAGATGACAAACAACATCATCCTTAAAAAATTACGCATCGCCTTTTCGCTGAAAACGGACGATATTCTGGCGATCCTCACCGAGCAGAAATTCCGCGTCTCCATGCCGGAGATTACCGCCATGATGCGGGCGACCGAGCATAAAAATTTCCGTGAATGCGGCGATCAGTTCTTGCGTTATTTCCTGCGTGGACTGGCGGTGCGTGAGCACGCGAAGCCTGCTGCTCAGTAAAGGCAATGCCAGCGCGTGACAAGCGCGCTGGCACGTTGATTATTTCACTTCTTTAAAACCATGTGATTCCAGAAGCTGCTGTGATTTCGTCATGCTGACGCCATCTTTCACATCACCGGTGAACGCCGCGCCCTGTATCTGCTGCAATGCGTTACGATCGGCTTTGGTATAGTCGACAGTCAATGTTTCTGTCGCGTAAGTGTCCTGATAATCGATACTTTCCGTTACGCCCTGAATCGATTTGTATTTCTCACTGATCGGCCCCAGACGTTGCATAGCTGCCTCTTTATTTGCGGCCCCAACGCTTGCGTACTGAATCTTATTCTTTGCCGTCTGACGTAATACCACATCGTCTTTATAGTAATAGGTCAGAGAAATCTCTGTTTTGCCATCCGTCCAGTTAAATGTCTTACTCTGTTCTTTGTCACCACAGCCGCTGACGGCAAATAAGACCAGAGTAGTCAGTGCGATGGCGATCATTTTTTTAAACATATTCATAAAGCCCCTTTTGTTAGAAAAATCCTGTCCATTGAAGAATAGTGCAATAAAAAAAAGGCGCTGTTTTCACAGCGCCTTTCAGCGATTTATTTTACCTGTTGGCCAGGTTTTGCACCCTCATCAGGGCTTAACAGGAAGATATCTTTCCCGCCAGGGCCTGCGGCCATTACCATACCTTCTGAAATACCGAAGCGCATTTTGCGCGGCGCCAGGTTAGCGACCATCACCGTCAGGCGACTGATCAGCACCTGCGGGTCCGGATAGGCGGAACGAATGCCGGAGAAGACATTGCGTTTCTGACCACCCAGATCCAGCGTCAGGCGCAGCAGCTTGTCAGACCCTTCGACAAACTCCGCGTTTTCAATCAGCGCCACGCGCAGGTCGACTTTAGCGAAATCGTCAAAACTGATGGTTTCGGCAATCGGGTCATCTGCCAGCGGACCGGTGACCGGTGCGGCAGCGGCTTTCACTTCCTCTTTTGACGCCTCAACCAGCGCTTCGACCTGTTTCATCTCAATGCGGTTATACAATGCCTTAAAGGTATTCACTTTGTGGCCAAGCAGCGGCTGTTCGATAGCATCCCAAACCAGTGTGGTGTTCAGGAACGCCTCGACACGTTCGCTCAGGGTCGGCAGAACCGGTTTCAGCCAGGTCATAAGCACGCGGAACAGGTTGATACCCATGGAGCAAATCGCCTGCAGATCAGCATCGCGACCTTCCTGTTTCGCGACAACCCACGGTGCCTGCTCGTCAACATAACGGTTAGCCACGTCAGCCAGCGCCATGATTTCACGAATCGCTTTGCCGAATTCACGGCTCTCCCACGCATCAGCAATGGTGGCTGACGCATCGGTAAAGGTTTTATACAGTGCCGGATCCGCCAGCTCAGCCGCCAGTACGCCATCGAAACGTTTGGCGATAAAGCCTGCACAACGGGACGCCAGATTCACCACTTTGTTGACGATATCAGCGTTAACGCGCTGAACGAAATCTTCCAGATTCAGGTCGATGTCATCGATACGGGAAGAAAGCTTCGCCGCGTAGTAGTAACGCAGGCTGTCCGCATCAAAGTGGTTCAGCCAGGTGCTGGCCTTAATAAAGGTGCCGCGAGATTTGGACATCTTCGCACCGTTCACTGTCACGTAACCGTGCACGAACAGATTGGTCGGCTTGCGGAAATTGCTGCCTTCCAGCATCGCTGGCCAGAACAGGCTGTGGAAATAGACGATGTCTTTACCGATAAAGTGATACAGCTCGGCATCAGACTCTTTTTTCCACCAGTCGTCAAAGTTCAGGTCGCTGCGTTTATCGCACAGGTTCTTGAAGGAGCCCATGTAGCCGATAGGCGCATCCAGCCAGACGTAGAAATATTTGCCCGGCGCGTTGGGGATTTCGAAACCGAAATAGGGTGCGTCGCGGGAGATATCCCACTGCTGCAGGCCGGCGTCGAACCACTCCTGCATTTTGTTGGCCACCTGCTCCTGCAGCGCACCGCTACGGGTCCACGCCTGCAGCATTTCACTGAACGAAGGCAGGTCGAAGAAGAAGTGTTCGGAATCACGCATTTCAGGCGTTGCGCCGGACACCACGGATTTCGGGTCGATAAGTTCGGTCGGGCTGTAGGTCGCGCCGCATACTTCACAGTTATCGCCGTACTGATCCGGAGACTTACATTTCGGGCAGGTGCCTTTCACAAAACGATCCGGCAAGAACATCCCTTTTTCCGGGTCGTAAAGCTGAGAGATAGTGCGGTTTTTAATAAAACCGTTCTCTTTCAGGCGAGTGTAGATCAGCTCCGACAGCTCGCGGTTCTCTTCGCTGTGCGTAGAGTGATAGTTGTCGTAGCTGATATTAAAGCCAGCGAAATCCGTCTGGTGTTCCTGACTCATGTCACCAATCATCTGCTCTGGGGTGATGCCCATTTGTTGCGCTTTGAGCATAATCGGCGTGCCGTGAGCATCGTCCGCGCAGATGAAGTTGACATTGTGGCCGCGCATTCGCTGGTAACGGACCCAGACATCAGCCTGGATGTGCTCCAGCATATGGCCGAGGTGGATTGAGC
>OKVY01000139.1_pt1 | contig 36961 bp, 36 predicted proteins | sample 1606931 | NCBI WGS metagenome assembly OKVY01 (sample SAMN03281017, study PRJEB24777) | human gut metagenome | isolation source: fecal sample PR221 from 1 month old male Chinese infant, caesarean... | reverse complement strand
GATAAATAATTGGGTAAGTTCCTCAAAAAAGTTACAGTTACTGGTGGATGACTATTTGTTAACGGTTAACTACAGGTCGGTAATTGAAAATGATCTTGTCAATTATACACAAGGCATTGAATCGTATTTTAGAAATGAACGTCTTACTTTGAGGGATAAAATAAACAAATTTATTGAGGAATTGCCTGAATCCTATAGAGAACTATTATCTGAACACGTTGGAAATACAGATGATTGGATTGGAAAGCTTGTAAGCACAAGGGTATTCCTAACACACGGAGATAGAGAAAATATGGCGGTATCTAATCCTTATAAGTTAGTGCAGATGACAAAAATATTCGGCTTTATGGTTAGAATCTTTATTTTACAAAAATTAGGGATAACCATTGATAAACCAAAGATACTTAATAAATTTAAGAATGTTTTAACTACTCATTACTATTAAGTAACACGAACTTACTGTAAATTAGGTTTAATAAAGATCAGAATGTTTAAAATAGCACCCAGCCAAAATAGCTGAGTGCCGTACACCATAAATTTTACATATTAACTCTAATTACTTCACCATCTTTGAACGTGAACTCCATGTAGCGTTGGAAGATGGTGATTTTTTCTACCAAGCGACGAACCAATCCTTCATCAAAGTCTACCAAGCCATACTTGTGCAATTCGACTAATTTGTTGATTTCATCAAGGGTGTGTAGTTTGGCTTGTTTGTCAGTTTCGCAGTTCTGCACCTTTTCTCTTTGCTTTCGCAGGTCCATGATTTGCTGGGTGAGGGCATCACAGTCTTGATGTTGGTTGGCAGCTTGAATTAATTTCATCTGCACTTCTTCTAGTTGCTTATCGAGCTGGTCAAGTGTTGGTCCTTTGGAGCTTTTGATGACTTTCATGATGTTTGCTTTTATCTGTTTACTGGCTAACTCGTGGCCTTCGATTAACTGATTGAAAGCTTCAACAGTGGCTTCTTTTAGAAGGGGTTCTTTAACATTACGAATCATGCAGCGGCGACCAATTTTACTTCTCCTTATCCGACTGGCGCAGCGCCAGACTGCTACTTTTTCTGGTCGATACCACATGTTCCGTTGGAGAATATCACCGCATTTACCACAGAATAATTTTTGAGAGAAGCAATATTTGCCGTTCAGACGTCTATGCTTACCGTTTTTAGTGGTGATTCCGTTACGTCGTTGTTTAATGATCTGCTGTACTTGCATGAAAACAGACTTGGGAATAATCGCCGGGTGATCATTCTCCACGTAGTATTGTGGCATGATGCCTTCATTCTTCACCCGTTTTTTATTAAGAAAATCAACGGTGTAAGTCTTCTGTAAAAGGGCATCACCCATGTATTTTTCATTCTTTAGGATTTTGGCCACGCTGCTAGAGCGCCAATTTTTTGTTTTGCCACCGGTCAAGATACCATCAGCTTTGAGCGAATCGGCGATTTGTTTCATAGTCATTCCGTTTAGGTAGCTATAGAAGATCCGTTTAATGACCTTGGCTTCCTCTGGTTCAATTACTAGATTTCCCTGAGCATCTTTGGTGTAACCGAGGAAGTGATTATGATTGACAAACACTTTACCTTGTTGGTAACGGTATTGAATCCCCATTTTGACGTTTTGCGATAAGGATTCACTTTCTTGTTGAGCAAGGGAAGCCATGATGGTAATCAGAACTTCACCTTTGGCATCCATGGTATTGATATTTTCTTTTTCAAAGAAGATTGCAACATTGATGGCTTTTAAGTCTCTGATATACTTCAGGCAATCAATAGTATTTCGAGCAAATCGGCTAATTGACTTGGTGACAATTAAGTCTATTTTACCGGCTTTACAGGCTGCAATCATTTTATTGAATTGTTCCCGTTTCTTGGTGTTGGTTCCGGAGATTCCATCATCAGCATAGATACCTGCAAATTCCCAGGTGGGTTCCTTTTGAATTAGCTCTTTGTAGTGAGCTACCTGAGTTTCGTAGGAGCTAGCCTGCTCATCATAGTCGGTTGAAACACGGCAATAAGCAGCTACCCGGAGCTTTTCAAAGGGTTGCGGACTACGTTGATGATGGACACTGTTTCCTTTTTGCTGATGGGCAGGAATAATGCGTACTTTACCCAATTAAATCACCTTCACTTTCGATAATGCTGTATAAATATTCGGCTTGCTTGATGGGCTCGTTGAAACGCTGCCTGATGATATTGCGATAGAAGTGGTTGTTAATAGTGACAGCCTTGGTTAACTTCTCTGTTAACTTCAGCCCGCATTTTAGCTTAAAAACTACGATTGAACTATGTACTACAATCTGTTGAACAAAATCCTGAAACGGAGTTTTATCAAATCCTGATAGTTCTTGATCTTGTTGGCACCAATGTAGTAAGGATCGTACATCTTCAAAACTGTTAGCCGAATCAGTATTTCTACTGTGGAGCTCCTTGGCCTTTTCACGGCACTGGTAGGTATCCTGTTCGAGCTGAGCCGTTTGGTTTACGTAGATAGACTTATCTATCAGTCCTGATTGCATCAGTTCGGTTAACGTTTCAGCTTTATGGTTATTTGCTTTGATCCGTTCGGTTAAAGAATTTAGTCGACCGTGGGTGTCACTGTTAACCTGCACTTGCAAGTTTTCTAACAGTGGTTGTAATAAGAACTTCCTGCTGTAAATGAGTTTATTCATCATATTACAGAAAGCCACTTCTAGACTTGCTTCGGGAACTGCCTTAATTGGGCATTGTTTAGCCGATTTTAGATGCCTTTGACAAGCCCAGCAGATTTTATTTGGGCGTGTTTGCCGTTTAAAAGTAGTTCCACAATTACCACAGATGATTTTTCCAGAAAATAGGTAGTGATGTTGATACTTATGGCTATCAGTTTCGATATGGCGTTTTTGAGCCGCATCTTTAAGCAAAGCTTGAATCCGGTTAAAAGTTTCGTGGTTAACCAAACTAGGATGATGGTCCTCAATTAAGTACTGGGTGAGTTCACCTTGGTTAAAATGACGGTGATATTGATCATCACGATAAGTCTTTTGACAGAGCATATCACCGGTGTAATTAATGTTTCGTAAGATGTTAATCACGGTGTTACTTCGCCATTGTCCACCACGCTTTGTTGGTATGTGTTTATGACTCAATCCTTTAGCAATTTGACTAGCTGACATTCCCTTTGAAAATTGTTGAAAGATTTCTCGCACAATCCTGGCTTCAGCCCGATTGATGACTAAGTTGCCATCTTCAATTGAATATCCGTAGGGGGCTGAAGATACTCGAAATTTGCCACTAGCGAAACGTTGCCTAATTGCCCAGCGTAAATTTCCTGCAGTGGAATGAGATTCATCCTGAGCGATACTGCTGAGAATCGATAGAAATAATTCGCTAGCCATTGCTCCAGTATTAATGTGTTCCTTTTCAAAGATAATTGGAATGTTCAACTGCTGCAGTTCTCGAACTATTTGTAAACAGTCGGTAGTATTCCGTGATAAGCGGCTGACTGACTTTGTAACCACGAGGTCAATTCGGTGATTATGACAGTCTGCCAGTAGTTCTTTTAAAGCATCACGCTTCGTTAGTTGGGTGCCTGAGATTCCTTCATCGTAATAGACCTTAGCTAATTGCCAGTCTGAATGATTACTGATGTATTCTTGGTAATGAATACGTTGATTTTCAAGACTTTCCAACTGTTCAATGTTGTCCGTTGAAACCCGACAGTAGGCTGCCACCCGGAGTTGTTTAACATCACGTTGGTAGCTTTGAATTTTAGTAATGGTCGACATGGTAACCCTCCTTTCGTCAGTGTGGTATGTTAGCTCTAGAACTTTGATGTATCAACGCTTCCGGGCCCCAATAATGACGGAAATGTTTGTTTATTTAAGGTATCAATGTCTTCAAATTCAGTGGTCGAGATTAACCCCTTGTTGAGCAGACTTTGAATAATCTGTTTGGATTGTTGATAGTGTAAATCGTTCAATAATTGCTCGGAACTAATATTCTTATTTGTTGTTATTAGTGGTTGATGGGTTACTGGTTGTACTTTCTTTACCATATTTAATTACCTCCACTGATAAGCCAGAACAAGCAGAAAAGTAAACCATGGTAAAAGAAAAAAGCCTGCAGACCGGAGTCCACAGGCAAAAGTTACAATAATTGATTAACTCGTTTTTGAATTTGGGTGGGGTCATAGCCGGCTTGCTTCAAGCGGTTGATTCGTTCATTACCATTTCCCCAGGATCCTCGGATAACTTCGCGTGCAATTTGGTCAACTGACTTACGGTTCAAGAGACGGTTAACCTTTTCTTGGACCACCGCATAGTCATAACCAGCAGCGGTTAAGAGCTGTTGACGATCGGTACCATTACCCCATTGACCATTTAAGACTTCAATAGCTAGCTCATCAGGGTTCTTCCTGGTAACTGGCTGCTTTTTGTTAATGACAGCTGCGTAGTCAATGTAGGCATAATCTAGATCACAGTTGCCATTGACACCTGGAACAGAACCAGTAGAGGAATGTTGCCAGATTCCGTAATTACCATTGTAGTTACAACACGGACCATATTCAGCCACCCAGACGGCATAGCGTTGAGCGACGGAAGGTGAAATGTAATTTTGCAGTGGTGATCGCGAAATATACAGTCCGGCATAGCAACCGTTTTGTTCCAAAACACTACAAAAGCTTTTCACTAAGCTATCACAGAAGTTACGACCATTGGCAAACTGCCACTTTTCTTCTAAGTCAAAGTAGATTGGAAAATCAAAATGACGATTACCAAGGACGGTTAAACAGGCCCGGGCTTCATTGGCTGCATCAGCGGGAGAAACGGCATAGGAATACCAGTAGGCACCCACTTGTAAACCAGCTGCTTTGGCTTGGGTATAATGTTCTGCAAAGTAACGGTCTTCTTGGCTTGCTGACCGACCATAACCAGCTCGGATTAGAACGAATTTAACACCACTTGCTTTGACTGCATTGAAATCCACATGGCCTTGCCATTCAGAAACATCAATTCCAGAAATCATTGATGATCACCATCCTTATCATGTAATTGTTGGAGGACACTCTTTAACTTATCGGGCACAGGTAGACCTAAGCGACTGGTATTTTCTAGTAATGAAATGCCCTCATTAGAGATATAGAAGAAAATTGTAGCAGTACGGATCGCTGAACCATTCTTTAATAGGTAAATATCAAGGCAATGTGCAATACCGACCAATAATAGAATTAACACTTTGCGCGTAAGCCCACGAAAGCCAATTTCACTGGAGAGTTTATGTTCGTTAATGGCACAAAGTACTCCGGTGATATAGTCCACTACCATGAAAATGAGTAGAACATATAGAAAACCATCCAGTCCGCCTAAGAACCAGCCGAGGAAAGCCCCAATTGCACCAAAGCATGAATTAATTACTGTTAAACTAGTTGTCTTCATTCGGATCATCAACTCCTCTCGAATATTCAGCCTTAATTTCCAGATACTCATGGTTGTACTTAACGTCATCAATAAAGCCAATATTGTAGCCACGACCTTCAAACCAAATGTTGGTTTCTTCGTCAACATCATCACGGTATCGGATGATGAATGACAGTTGTTTTTCCAATTTCACCGTGACCGCTGTGTAGTATTCCTGACCGTGTAGGGCAGAAACTTTTGCCCACACATCGCCTAAGCGAACATCCTTGTACATCGACATTCCGGTATTAGGATTTTCGCCGACATATTTCTTTTTCATCAGCGTAATGCGGCGATCTAGTTCACCAATATCAGCAATCTTACTGACCCGTTTATTTTGCTGTTGCATTAAAATTCCTCCTTCCGGTAAGGGGACAAGATAGCCCGAAGAAACTTGATCATGGCATCAAAATCAGCCGTTTCCCGATATTCGTAAAGGTAAGCTACGGTATAGAGAATCGCGGTATGAATATCATCAGGGAGAGAATCAAATGCTGATAGAGGCTGACGAAGGACATTTTCGACGGTAGCAGTCGCCGATCCAATCAACTTTGTGATGAGGTCATCTTCAACAGTGTTATCAACTCTTAGGTAGGCTTTTGCTTCGGCCAAAGTAATAGCAGCCACATTTCATCAGTCCTTTCTACTTAGCAGCCATGGCAAGAGTTTTAATGGCTTCTGGGAGGATGACTTTGCCATCTACTCGTTGCGAGCCCAAGAAACCGACTTGACCAGTTACAGCATAAAGTTCATTAAGTCGTTTAAAGGTTCGACCTTGACGATCAGCAATCCAATAGTAATTGAAATCACCAAAGAGCACTGGTTTATTAGATGCGGCCATGGATGGCATGAACGGACTAGTATAAACTGGGCAATTGAGGATTCGATCTGGTTGGCCAGCTTGAACAGAAGGCTGCCAGATATATTGACCATTGTTATCCTTCATTTTGCGAATGGTTTTCACGGTATCATCATTCATTAAGAAAACAGCATTTTGACGGTATGGTGCTCTTAAGGAATAGAAAAGTTCGATCAAATCATCAAAAGTCAATGTATCGGCCTTAGCAGCTGTGGATCCCGCAGACGCACCATTAGTGTCGGTTAAGATACCAGTTGGTTGGCCAGTGCCGGTACCCGTTAGGAAGGCTTGTTCTTCAGCATTACCAAGTCGACGACCAAATTCATCAGATAAATAGGACATCAAGTCGAAGGCGGAGTCATTCAGTAGTTCTTCCGATACCTTGATCAGAGTCCCCAATTTGTGAGCACTGAGGGATACTTGACTAAATTGAGTATTAGATTCTGTGTAGGCTGCTTCTTCCTCGAGCCAAGCAGCTGTTCCTTCGCTCGCGACAACCGGAATCTTATGTTCACCGCTATTGGTTTGAATGACATGGCTGATGGTTCGCAGGACGTTGGCTTCTTGAAGCTTTTGAATCAGTTGATTTTCAAACTCATTTGGCACTAGGAAGCCACCATCTGGATCCGTACCTTCTTTTAGTGCATCAACGACCGCATGACCACGCATCATTTGCCAAAAGTTCTGCGCATAAGCATCCTGACCCTTTGGTAATTCTCCAGCAGTCGGGGTATTAGTAAGGGCTTTAGTTGTGGGCTGATTGAGTTCTGCTTCAATTTGGGCTTGCTTATGGAGCCGATCGATTTCCTTACCCAAGTTGACGACGTCTTGTTCCATCTTTTCGTAGGTAGCGTTGTCCTCATCAGAAAGTACATCAGCTTCTTTTTGTTTAGTGTCCAGGAAATACTTTGCTTGCTTCCAAATACGGGCACGCTTTTCTTGTAATTCAGTAATCTTGTTCATTGGTAAGTTCCTCCTAAATTAGTGTGATAACAAAGAAAGCCGCTTTTGCAGCGACTTTACAGAAATAGTAGATTTTGCTTTAGGCTTGAGTTTATTCAATAACACCAGGTCAGATTGCTTATCGGAATACGAGTAACAATCTGTGACATTCTTATTGTCACCCAGCATGGCATCAGCAAAGCCTAATTCGATAGCTTTATTGACGTTCATCCAAGTTTCGTTATCCATCATTGTTGAAATCTTTTCACGGGGCAGGTTGGTTTTCAGCTCATAGGCATTGATGATCGACTCCTTGGTTTCAGCTAGCATTTGCGCAGCGTGGTCGAGATCTCTTTCTTGACCGCCGACAATAGTCAGTGGATTGTGGATCATTAGCATAGCCGCAGGAGCCATTGAAACAGTAGTTCCAGCCATCGCAATTACCGAAGCAGCAGATGCCGCAATACCTGAGATTTTGACATTGACTTCATTCGGGTAATTCATCAGCATGGTATAAATTTGACTGGCAGCGGTACAATCACCACCAGGGGAGTTCAGCCACAGATCGATTGGATCCTGACTTTCATTAAGTTCGTCTTGGAATACCTGTGGTGAAACATCGTCATGCACCCAGCTATCAGGAGCAATTACCCCAGAGATAGCTAGTTGCCGCTGATCACCATTTTGTTTCCAGTTCCAGAAACGTTTCATTCTTTTGGTTCCTCACTTTCTTTGGTTGTTTGCGTGTTATAGAAATTACCGGCTTGGTTAAGTGGCAGCATGTTACCGTTAACCAAGTACTGATCACCACCTTCATCAGCAGGGATACGGTTGAGATCCTCTAACTCACGAATGTCATTAGCAGATAACCAGCCATTTTGTCGACCAATGGCATACCCATTCATCCGGCTTTCGTAATCACCACGTAGTAGTCCATCAACATTGAATTTAACGAAAAACTTTCGTTGATCATCAGCGGAAAGTAGCTGTTGATTCATAGCTTGTTCCCAGCGAATACACCAAGGGTTCAGGGTGTACTTTACAAATTCGAGTGATTGTTGCTCGATATTTGAGAAAGTCGAACGATCTAGGTCACCAACCATATGCGGTGGTACACGAAAAATTCTGGCAATTTCGTCGAGTTGGAATTTTCGAGTATCAAGAAATTGCGCTTGGTCGGGTGGAATGGAAAGCTGGTGAAAAGTCATTCCTTCTTCCAAGACAGCAATGCTGTGATTATTAGATCCCGAAAATTGTGACTGCCAACTTTTCCGAAGCCGTTCAGGGTCTTTGACTACATTAGGGTGCTCTAGAACACCACCAGGCGTGGCATCATTTTTGAAGAAAGTGGCTCCGTATTGTTCGGCAGCCATGGATAATCCAATCGCATTCTTAGCCATAGCAATGGGACTGTAACCAATCAAACCATCAAAACCCAATCCGGCGATATGAAGGACTTCATCGGACAAGAGAATTACTTGTTTCGATTTATTTTTTGCCTGGTAATCATCGTAGTTGCGAGTATAGGTATAGTAGATTTCACCGTTGGCAGCTCTGTTAACGTCCATTCGATCAGGCATCAAAGGATAGAGTCCGGTGATCTTGCCTTGACCGTTTCGAATGATTTGTGCATAGGCATTACCCCACAGTAATAAATGGTTCATCATGGTTTCACGAAAGATAAAACTGGTCATTTCTGGATTTGGCGCATCATGAAGCAAAAAATAAAGCGGGTGGTTAATTGCCCGCTGTTTACCACCATCGCTGGTGTATTGATAAATATGAAGTGGTAGTTCAGCTAATCCTTCAGCCAAGACTCGAACACAAGCATAAACTGCAGTATTTTGCATTGCAGTACGTTCGGTCACATTTTGGCCAGCCATCGAACTGCCGAAGAAAAATGACATGGTGCTAGACAAGGTGTTTTTAGGTGAAGCTTTATTGGTATGGAATAATTTATTAAATAAACCCATGGCATCAACTCCTTTCAGTCCTACGCAATTACAACATCAATAGGCCTCGACCATCATAAACAGAATCACCATTATCCTCATTTCGGATAGCACGATCCAGTCCCATAATGGTGGCCACTACGCCATCAATTTTTTCGGTTGACTTAGCCTTATCCGGTTTAATATTTCCGGCTGGGTCAGTGCGGATGTAGATGTTATCCATCATCCAGCGTAAGACCGGATGACCACCATGAGCGATCTTCTTTTCCAGAGTTAATCGCATTAGTTCTTTAGTTGGAGGCGTCATGTCCTTAAATCCCTGGCCAAACGGGACCACGGTGAATCCCATACCTTCAAGATTTTGAACCATTTCGACAGCTCCCCACCGGTCGAAGGCAATTTCACGGATGTGATATTTCTTTCCCAGATCATCAATAAAGTGTTCGATGAATCCGTAGTGAACTACATTACCTTCTGTTGTTTGCAGATAACCTTGTTGTTTCCAAATATCGTATGGAACATGATCACGCCGAACTCGTAAGTCAACATTATCTTCGGGAATCCAGAAATAGGGTAGAAGGGTATAACCTTCAGAATCATCCCTTGGTGGAAACACTAGAACAAAAGCAGTGATATCAGTAGTCGACGACAGGTCGAGTCCACCGTAACAATCTCGTCCCCGTAGTTCATTAGGATCAACTGGGAAAGCACAAGCATCCCATTTATCCATCGGCATCCATCGGACATCTTGTTTAACCCACTGATTTAAACGGAGTTGACGGAAGGTGTTTTCTTCAGCAGGATTTTCTTTGGCTGAATTATAGGCATCTTTTACTTTCTCCATTTTGACTGTAATTCCTAAAGAAGGATTAGCTTTTTTCCAGACTTCGGGGCTCGACCAATCTTCATCCCGACCAGCACCATAAATTACCGGATAAAAGCGGGGATCATGTTTGCGACCTTTCATGATATCAATTGCTTTTTGATGGACTTGATAACAGATTGAATTTTCATCATTACCAGCAGTGGTTATTAGAAAGTAAAGAGGTTGTGTTCTGGCATCCCCTGATCCCTTCGTCATAACGTCATAGAGTTTCCGGTTCGGTTGGGTATGCAGTTCGTCAAAGATAACTCCGGACACATTGAACCCATGTTTAGAATAAGCGTCAGCAGATAGAACCTGATAGAAACTATTAGTGGGTTCATAGATCAGCCGTTTTTGTGAAGCGAGAATTTTGCATCGTTTCTTCAAAGCCGGGTTCATTCGTACCATATCAGCGGCCACGTCGAAAACAATCGCTGCTTGTTGCCGATCAGCGGCACAACCATACACTTCGGCTCGTTCCTCACCATCTGCACAACAAAGCAAAAGAGCGACTGCTGCCGCTAGTTCTGATTTTCCTTGTTTCTTTGGAAGCTCAACATAAGCAGTATTGAATTGGCGGTAGCCATCAGGCTTCAGAATACCGAAGATGTCACGAATAATCTTTTCTTGCCAATCAATCAAGTCAAAGGGTTTTCCTGCCCAAGTTCCCTTAGTATGGCAGAGACATTCAATGAAAGAAACTGCAAAATCAGCTGCATCTTTGCTGTAAGTGGAATCCTTAGCCATAAAACGAGTTGGTTTATAATCTTTTAACTTTCTCAAGAAAACATCACTTCCTTTCATTAGTACTAAAAAAGCACTGAGAATGAACTCAATGCTTAATGATTAATTGAATTTACCAGTTAAAATCAAATTGACATAGCCGGCCCGTTCAGTAGTCAGGTAATCGATCAAATCGTGGCAGTTGTAATAGTAGGCCAGTCGTTTAACATTCTCGATATCAAACATGTTTACTTCGCCAGTATTGCGAATTTGTAAGACCTGCTGGCGAATTCGGTCACGTCTAGCTAGTTCATCTTTGATTCTGCTCATGATTAGGCCTCCTGATTCTTAAAAGCAGCTGATCCGGCTAAATTTCGTAACAGTACTTTCCGTTGTGTTTTGTATTCGGGACCGATAAAACCCAGGCGTAGTAGAAAACAACGAAAAGCATATTTCTCATTGCTTTCTTCATGAGGTTCTGACACAATCCGTTGATGATCTTTTGCATATTGCACGAGTTTGTCGATAAATTGTTGATAAGCTGTGGCATCATCAAGCTTTACCTTGTTGAACCAGTTAAATGTCACCTGTTGATCATCAACGTCTAGTTTTAGCGAATCGAGCTGACAAGCATCTTTGATTAGTTGTCCCTTGGCCCAAATTAGGTGACGCAGGTTTTCTAAGGCTTGATCGGTAAAGTCGTCTCGACGGTAAGCAAGATGCAATTTGATAATGTTAGCGGGCCGGAAACCAAGTTCTTTAAGTTTGTCGATTAGGTTGGATGGAATCTCATCAGGGGATGAAAGGTTCCCATCTTTACTGACAGTGTATTTGCCAATCTGGTATGCGTAGGTTGGTGTGTACTGATATTCAGCTTTTTGTTGAGTATAGTTAGCAATCTGTTCGACTAGCTTTTTACGCTGTTGACCATGAACATTAAAATTAATTTCCATATTCTGTACCTCCTTGTTTGATCACTGTATACATCACTCTAAAAGGCACAGATAGCAAGGCTTTCCCGCGCTTTAGGCCGGCTTCTTTAGATTACTGTAAGGAATTATATGACCATCTCTTTCCACACTGATATCTTGATCCGAATCGACTTGTTTGATGTAGCGATTAACAATCACATCACAGTATTTAGGATCCAGTTCCATCATGTAGCAAATCCGGTTGGTTTGCTCACAAGCAATGAGGGTAGATCCAGAGCCACCAAAGGGATCAAGAACCGTACAGTTAGACATTGTCGAATTCATAATTGGGTAAGCAAGTAATGGAATAGGCTTCATTGTTGGATGTTCCTTACTTTGTTTTGGTCGATCAAATTCCCAGATGGTGGATTCCTTGCGACCGGTATACCATTCGTGCTTTCCATCGTGCTTCCAGCCGTAGAGCACGGGTTCATGTTGCCATTGATAAGGGGAGCGACCGAGTACCAGTGATTGCTTTTTCCAGATACAACAACCGGATAGATAAAAACCAGCATCTTGAAAGGCTCGCCGGAAGTTCAGTCCTTCCGTATCGGCATGGAAAACATAGATGCTGGCGTCGTTAGCCATTGCAGTATTCATGTTTTGGAAAGCAGCTAATAAAAATTTATAGAACTTATCATTATCCTGATGATCGTTCTTAATCTTGCCGGCTTTACTTTGGTAATCAACGTTGTATGGTGGATCAGTAAGAACTAAGTTAACCTTATTATCGCTGAGTAATTTATGGAAACTTTCCTTTTTTGTAGCATCACCACATAGCAATGTGTGCTTTCCTAGGTGCCAAAGATCTCCTGCTTTAGAGAAGGTTGGTTTATTCAATTCACTATCAACGTCAAAGTCATCATCATGCGTGTCGTCAGCCGTGCCAAGAAGGTCGGAGATCTCATTCTCGTCAAAGCCCGTTAATGAAACATCTAAATCACTGGCTTGTAAGTCAGTCATTAGGAGGGCTAACTTATCCTTATCCCAATCACCACTGATCTTGTTGAGCGCAATGTTCAGTGTCTTTTCTTTCTCATCATCCAGACTAACGACCACACATTCGGCTTCCTGGATTCCTTCATCTTGGAGGATTTTTAACCGTTGGTGGCCACCAACCACGTGACCAGTTTGTTGGTTCCAAATAATTGGATCGACATAGCCAAATTCATGCATCGAGCGTTTTAATTTTTCATAATCAGGATCACCAGGCTTGAGATCCTTCCTGGGATTGTAATCGGCAGGGATTAAATCGGTAATTTTCTTTTTAACAAATTTCATTAGTTCATTCCTTTCCGGCTTCTTAAGAGCCGTTCCATGACATCATCTTGTGGTGTTGATCCTTGATAAGTTGTGGCGTTATTTTCCTTAACCACTTGAAAAATTTGAAACCATAATTGGCTGGACTGTTTCATATAGTCGCGGCTCATGGAAACATATGGTGAAGCAATTGCGTTACCAGTCGTAGGGTGGCGAGCGAGGAAACCAAACTTAGAGATACATTCTTCACACTGAATCCACCGGCTGACGCTAACGGCATATTGTTCAATCAATTGAGTGTTGACTAGTTTTTCACAACCACGCTCGACCAACCATTCCCAGGTTTCTTTGAAAATATCAGCGGCGTCAAATTCTAAACCATTCTTCTGTTTGGCCTTGAGGTACTTCTTGACTGGCGGCATCACGTGACCTTCCAGATTAGCTGGTTCTGGCAAATCGATGACGGTTGCTTCTTGGCCAGCTTCGAGCTTATCGTGAAGTGATTTAGATTTTCTGCCAGCCCCAACCCGAGCGCCACCACGATTTGTACCATCTTTAGCCAACTCTCTCCCTCCTTCCGGCAGGGGTTAATACCCTGTTTGATTTCGATTTTTTGTACACGAAGGCCCAGGCCCGCTCCCGCGCAAAAAATTTTTAAGGATTTGATAGCCCCCTCCGTTGTTTAGTAATGATATTGACGTGGCTTTTTGTGCCACCGATCATCCATCTGAGCGGTGATGCGTGAGTGGCATGGCTTACACAGCGCCATTAAGTTCTTGAAGTCATTGGTGCCACCATGCTCCAAAGGTAAGACGTGGTGCACTTCAGTCGCTTGCGTGTATCGTCCTTGGCTCAGACACATCTCGCAGAAGGAATGGTGGAGCAGGTAGCGCTGTCGAATGCGTGGCCAACCGCGATGATAACGAGGACGGATTCGCTTTGGTCGTTGGTGGCGATTGTAATAAGAAGAGACTATCTTTTCGTGTTGGTCACAATACATATTGTGTGTTAATCGTGGGCAGCCAGGGTAACGACATGGTTTCTTAGGTGAGTAAGGCACGATGCTCCTCCTTTCTGCAGGCATAAGAAAAGCCCAACAGTTTAAAGCTGCCAGGCTCCAATCGTTATAAAGCAAATGCCTTTGTCCTAATTTTTTACACTACCATCGTAACATGGATAGGCTGATTGTTTGTTCTGCGTTTTACCTTTCTAATGGTGGGATCCATAAAGCAAAAGGGTAAGGTGGTCGAGTGCTTTGTTCTTTCGATTGTAAGCAGTGGTTTTCGCAATGAAGTACTTGTCCATCACGATGGTTAGTCCCTCGTTCATTGACTGGTTTGGAGTGCGATAGCAGACATCTAAAACAAAGCGCTCGTCTTCAGATAACTCTTGCCAGGCTGGCTCGAACCACTTGAAGTAAAGTTGGGCTTGTTGGTAGCGTTCATTCAGCTTGGTTGTCTCATCGATGCCATGCAGCAGGCGATGTTCAGTCGGGTTATCTTTTTTACTGCTGCCAGGTACGAAACCGTAGCGTGGCGAACTGACACCAATCATTTGTTCCTTGGCTAGCTTCAGGTCGTCTTGGTAAGAGTCAATGATGAACTTCATACCATCGTAATCTTTCAAGGCTGCAACGGTTGCTCGCCGTTTGTCTAAGTAGTTCCACATGATACTCATGCCATAACACTTCCTTTCAGGTTGGCTTTCACTGCGTTAATCAAAGCTAACTGGGTTTTGTCTTTGCGTTTCAAAGCTGCCAGAATGTTTTCGTCAATGGTGCCTTCAGTGATGATGTGGTGGATAACTACTGGTTGACGTTGCCCTTGCCGCCAGAGCCGAGCGTTAGTTTGCTGGTAGAGTTCCAGACTCCAAGTTAATCCATACCAGATTAAGGTAGCACCACCAGCCTGCAGGTTAAGACCATGACCAGCAGAAGCGGGGTGGATCAAAGCTAAAGGAATCTTACCGGCATTCCAGTCCTGAATGTCACGGGGTGTTTTGATCTCACGAACCTTGAAACGACTTTTAATCTGGATTAGATCATGTTTGAACCAGTAAGCTACCAAGACAGGTTTACCATTAGCAGCTTCAACCAAATCTTCAAGGGCATCAAGTTTTCGCTGGTGAATTTGAACAATCTGCTGCTGGTCGTCGTAGACACAACCATTTGCCATCTGGCAAAGTTTATTCGATAGACTGGCTGCGTTGAGGGCATCGATTTGTTTACCCTGGGTTGAAACTACTAGCTGGGCATTAAGCTCATCATAGATTGCCTGCTCACTATTACTCATTTTTACCGGAACGGTGTTCATAGTTAATGGTGGCAGATTCAAGTAGTCCTTAGACTTCATGGAGATGGTGATGTCATCAATGGCCCGGTAAATACTTTGCTCAGCACCCGGCTTTGGTTTGTAGGTAAACACTTGATACATATTGCGCTTGTCGGGGTCAAAGTAATTAGTCCGGTAGTATGAGATGAAGCGGCCAAGTCTTTTGCCCATGTCCAGCACGCGGAATTCCGCCCACAGATCCATCAAGCCATTAGACGACGGTGTACCTGTTAAGCCAACCACGCGTTTAATCAGAGGTCGTACTCGTTTGAGGGCTTTGAAGCGTTGTGAGCGGTAAGACTTAAAACTAGAGAGTTCATCGATCACCAACATGTCGTAGTCAAAGGAATTACCAGAGGATTCAATTAGCCATTTCAAGTTTTCCCGATTGATGATATAAATGTCGACATCTTGTTGTAGTGCTTTGATTCTTTGTGTCCTAGAACCAGTGACAACAGAGTAGGTAAGGCCTTTTAAGTGGTCCCACTTTTCAATTTCTTCCGGCCAGGTTTGTTTTGCCACGCGCAATGGTGCAACAACTAAGACTCTTTGCACTTCACCTTGCTGAATAAGCTGCTTAATAGCAGTTAGGGTAATGACACTCTTGCCAAGTCCCATATCAAGCAAGATGGCTGCTACGGGATGGTCCAAAATAAACCGAGTTGCATATTGTTGATATTCATGCGGTTTGTATTGCATCAAGCATTCCTCCAATCTGATCAAGCTGATCGCAAACAAAGACTTGGAAACCAAGTTGTTTTAACTGGTTGAGTCTTTGCACTTGTAACGGGCGGGGATGTTTACCAGGAGCCTTCATCTCCACAAAGCCCATGTGACCATCAGGCAGGAGGACCAATCGATCAGGTACTCCGGCCATAGATGGTGAGGTGAACTTCAGGCAAAGACCTCCACGTTGGTGAGTAGCTTTGACAAAAGCAGTTTCAATTCGTTTTTCTAACATTTATAAAATCCTTCCTAAGTGTTGATATATCGGTGATTCGTCAGGGTTAATGACGGTCGTGACAGTTGTTTTACTACTCTTCTCTATACTCTTTTTTTCTATTTTTATTCCTATATACAAGTAATGTAAAAGAGTGTCATGACTGTCATTAGGATTGATAAACACTGATGTATCAAGCTTTTCGAGTTTTAAAGTGTGACAGTCGATGACAGTCAACTGAGGAATTCATCGGCATCAACTTTTAATCGCAGTCCTTTGATGAAACGACCGTTTTGTTTATGTTGACGTTGAAATCCAGCATTTTTGAGGGCGGTGTAAAAGTCAGTCGTGCTGCGGGTATATTCACCGATACCTTGGCAGTATTCACGATACTTTTGGTAGAGATCGCCCGACTTTTGTTCATAACTGGGATCAAGTTCACAATTCTCATTAAGAAAATGTCCTAGCCAATCGTTATCAGCGTGGTAAGCTTGAACCGCTTTGGTTACGGCAACGGGGGTGGTTAACTGGTAATTTTGCTGAATGGTTCGCTGTGCGCCTTCAATGATCCACTGCAAGACTGCCGGCCCAGCTTTTTCGGTTAGGTACTGGGCGTAATTCTTAATATCATTGCGTTTAGCGATCGTAGCTTTAAAGGGGATCACAATTAACCGCCGCCAGATCCCTTCATCGTTGCCACCTACGTGGGGCAGGTAATTGGTGTATAACACGATGGTGTGGCTGGGCGTAAAAGAGAAAGGTTTCATGTATTTCTTTTCAGCATAGATTTCATCAGTTGAACAGAGTTGCTTGACGATGGAAGTGTTCAGTCGCTTACCTTCTTCTAGTTCAGCGGAGATGATTAGCCGCTTGCCTTTGACTTCGGCCATCTCTGGTTTGACGTTTCGCCGGACACCAGTGGTCAAGGCATCAGCTGAGAGGTGACCGGTATAAGTGCCGAGTACATTAGCGATGGTGTTCCAGAAGGTTGACTTACCATTCCTCCCGCTGCCGTAAGCAATAATCAGAGCTTCCAGGTACACCTGACCGATCGCCACCAGTCCCACAATTTCTTGGACGTAATTAATCAACGCTTGGTCACCACAGAAGAAAGTAGTGAGTGCTTCTTGCCAGAGTGAAGCTCCTTGATTACCAGGAACACAGGATGTGGATTTGGTGATTAATTCATCAGATTGAATTTCCTGTTGACCGTGCATCCCTTTCTTTAAATTGAAAGGTCCGTTGGGCGTGTTCAACAAAAACGGATCAGCATCAAAATCATTAATCTCTTTGACGAGCTTTGGTCGGGAGTTGGTTAAGATTCCGCTAATACCTCGGGTGCTGCGCTCTTTGAGAATGAATGCTTCGTAAGCTTTAGTATTTTCATATTCCTTGAATGCGGCTAGTTGCTCATCATTAAAGGTACGACTAGCTTTAGTCTTACCCATAGTTTGAAGCGCATTGGCGACCCCATTGCTCTTAATTACCTGGTAACTTTGAGTGACTCGAAGTTGAGCATCGGCCAATTGTTTATCGGTAAAGCGCTGGACTTCGCCGAGTGCTAAGGGTTCAGACTCTTGCCAAACCTTGCCATCGAACCACATGAATCCTGATTGATTGGTGTAGCAAACTCGGTTCTTGCAGTTGTTGACAAAGACATAAGATTCACCAGTATCCGAGTAGTCAGCCGGCTGTAATTCATCATTAGGCTGGTTGTATTCTTCGGGTGGAATATATCCCTTTTGGCTTGCCATCCGCTGGCCAAATTTAATAGCACTATTCCAAATAGTTTTTAATTCCTGCTTGCTTAGTGGCGGATTGCACTTAGCGGCTTCCTCCTGAAATGCCTGACGGGCTTCATCAGTATTGCCAAGACGCATAATGATGCGACCGGCAAAATGTGAGAGGGTTGCATTACGTTGACCTTCATGGATTGCTCCCACTCCTTGTTGTTCAAAGTAACGTTGGGCCACCATGAACTGGTCCACATTTTGGCTACCATCATGCCAGATGGCTTTAGTACTAGGCACACCAAAGACAAAACGGGCCGCATCAAGCGCATTGTCATCAAAATAGGGAAAGTATTCTTGAATTTCGTGCTTTAGTTCAGTATAGGTTTTAGCATCCGTAATCTCAGTAATCGGAAAGTAGACATGAAACTTAGGTCGGGGTGCTTTATGGTGCTTGGCTTTCATGTTGTTGCGTGACAAGGTAATGGCGTAGGAAACATCATCGAAATAGTTAGCAATGTTTGCAGGGTTGATCCAAGTAGTCGGATCGTCAGAATGATCATTGTCACAATCCATAATTAGGCAATCGGCTTTGATGAAGTTGGCAATGGTGCGTTGGTTATTTTGAAATTGACCGCAGACATGGTCATAGCGGACAGTTTGTTCTAATTCCTGTGCATTAGTGATAGCTTGTTGATGAGGATAGATCGTATTGCTAGCCTGACCGGAATTAGCTGCCGTCGATAAAGTAAAATGCATCTTTAGTTAGCCTCCATTTCGTTATTAAAGTAGCGGATATTTTTATTTTTGCGTTTGGCTAAGCGGATGAAGTAGCGCATATCATGTGTTGGCTTACCAAATGACCAGGCTTCGGCGCATTTAGTTAGTAGCACAATGTTAATAAAGGCGGCTACTTGAAATTCGCGTGAATGGTGCAGGTTAATAAATTGAGGTAGGTAAAGCTGTGGACAAACGGGGATGCCACCATGTTGATAGACAAAACGGCAGTTGGAGCGCACTGTCCTGATACTTTTGGCATCGCTCTTTACTACTTCTGTAAACGGCGCAATGACAAAGATCATTGGTCGGTAGTGTGGATTCGGTTTGTCTTGGCGCAGCTTGGTAATTGCTATAGTTGCTTCTGACATAGATTCAGATCCTTTCATTAAATTAGAGAACTAGAAAAGCCCTCACCAATAAGCCAGATGAGGGCAGAAAGTAAACCATTAAAATTAATCTTTTTTGTAAAAGTCGCTAACAAAACCAGCAGCGTTGAGGATTAAACCATTGGCCCAGTCGGGAACCTTGGTCATGAGCTGAACCATGGTGTCAAGTGACCGATTGAAAGGGGCGTCAATTACGGCTTCATCGTGAATATGCATTACCACCGTATTCCCAGTAGCTTCTAATCGGCGCATTGCTTCAGCAAGCAAGTCACGACTAGTTGCTTGGACAATGTTTTCTACCAGCTTGGCCCCATAGGTTTCAATTCGATCCCATTTTTTCACGGTGTTGATCCCCATGAAGGTAATCGATTCAGAACCAAACCGGTTAATGCCAATTTTAGGTTGGGGGTAGCAAAGATAACGTCCCGACCGTAAACGAAGAAACATACAACCACTGCGGTAGGCGAATTTCATACCGTGAGATCCTTGAGGAAGGTGGGTTTTAATACAAGCTTTAGCCGCTTTATCAACGTCCCACCAAAACTGCACAATGTGAGGACTAGCATTACGCCACATTTGAACCAGTGGCGGTAATTCATCATCAGTTAAGCCAAGCTTAGTGGCACCCATGGCTTTGAGGGCACCAATGGAACCGCCATAGCCCAGGGCGAGTTCGGCAATTTTACCCTTTTGACGGAGTTCACCATTGATTCCATGTTTGACCACCGGGACACCAAACATCTGGCTTGCGGATGCACAATAGATATCTTCATTCTTGGCAAAGGATTCTTGTCGCCATTTTTCATTAGATAGCCAAGCAATTACCCGTGCTTCAACCGCTGAGAAGTCAGCCACGTAGAAATGATGATTTTTGCTAGGTATAAAAGCAGTGCGAATCAATTGTGATAAGACGTCTGGCACTGAATCATAAAGCATTGCAAGTGCTGGTACGTTGCCTTGCTTAACTAATTCGCGAGCTTCTTCGAGGTCTGGCATTGAATTACAGGGAAGATTTTGTACTTGTACAAGGCGACCAGCCCACCGACCCGTCCGGTTAGCACCATAAAATTGTAAAAGACCATGGACACGACCATCTTGGCACATAGCTTTCTGCATAGCCTGATACTTTTTGACACTTAATTTAGATAACAACTGGCGGAGAGCTAATACTTGATGGACCGTGCCGGTAGTGGTTTGTAATAGCTGTGCCACTGATACTTTGGATAGTGAATCAGTTTTGACACCTTGCTGTCGGAGCCAGTCTTTCAGTTGTAAGGGAGAATTAGGATTTGCCAGACCCGTTACTTTTTTAGCTGTTTGTAGGTACTGGTCATGGAAGACGTTTTGACATTTGATCGCATTGTTAACCAGTTGTTGGTCAATCCGGATACCGCGATCATTAATGTCTTGATCCATCCAGTAGTTTTCCCATTCATTCTGCGAAACAGGAAAGCGTTCGAGCTTCTTTGTGATCTCCATTTCAACCTCGACGTCACGCTGATTGTATTGCTTGAATTGCTGCCACTTATCGGGGGCATGATATGGAAAGTTACGAGTACGATTTTGATTAGCTTTGGTCGGTTTGCAAGGCGTGCAGAAGTAACGAACGAGTTCTTTTCCTGCGGTGATTTTTTGTCGTGGTAGCCCTAAGACGGTACCTACATCACGAAGCGACAAGGGTAGTCCTAAGGTAGCCGACCATACCCGTGAGCAATGCCAACCAGCAGGCTTTAAGCGGTGGCTTACGAAACGTGACAGACAGACTCGTTCAAATTGAGCGTTAAAGGCACTTTTAATAATAGTAGGATCATCTAACGCCTTAATAACCTGAGGAGGAATTGATTCACCCTGAGTGAGGTCTATAACCTTTACTGGACCGAAGTCGATAGCGTAGCCAAAAAGCAGGAGTTCAAAGTCTTTACTGTCTGCATAACGATAGACTCCAGTCTGGTTCAGGTTAGTACTGGAATAAGTTTCGATATCTATTGAAAGTTGCTTCATTAGAAATCCTTTCTACAAAAAATGGGTAGCCATTTTCGACTGCCCATCTTCTGATTTAAGCTAAGAAATCATCATCGCTGTTGTCATCAATGGCGGTAAAGTCATCGCTGGCACTGGCATGACCTCCCAGGGGTTCGCCATCACGGATCTTTTGGATGTTGCCAAGGCCACAGGCAATTCCACGGTTTCCATTAGTATTAAAGGCATAGAAGTTAATCGATACTCGGGCGTAGCAGCCACTGTAGACTTCATTGCGGTCGAGAATTGGCTGAACATGCTTGTCCACAATCTGTGGTGCCGTAATCGAATTAGCGTTGATAAAGTAGCTGTTCTGATAAGCTTCATCATCACGTTCGACATCACCATCGCGGAGTGGCAGTTTCAGGGTAGCCTTGTTTGGCTTCTTACCACCAAACTTACCAATACCTTCCTGGATGGCGGCATCAATGGCCCTCTCAATAGCGGTGATTGTCAGCTTATCAGACTTAGAGATAATCAAACTAACCGAATACTTTTCCTTACCACCATTGATAGACTTAGGTTCCCAGACGTTAGCGTAGGAGAGACGGGTGTTAACACCAGTAACGACCTTAGTTTGTTGTGACATATTATTTTTCCTCCTTAAATTCATCCTTTGGGTTTGATTTACTAATACTCTGACGTTGATCTGAATTTGGCACCAGGGTTGGCTTACCCGCAGGCTTAACTATTTCTTGACTGAACAGTTCGGTGAATTTCTTCTTACCGAGCTGTTTTTCTAGCTTTGTAATTGGCAGCAGCTTCTTTTGGTAGATATCATGGTAGCCATGATCTTCAGCAATCTTTGCTACTGCTGCTTCATCCTTGTAATGGCGGATGGACCGTCCTTCGACAATCTTGTAGCCGGGCCACTTCTTACCATGGTTAATGGCAAGGTCAGCAGCATAGTCTTTAACTTCGTGAGCCCAGCGATTCAAATCATCGATATGCTCCAGTACTTCGGTAACTTCCGCGTCAGTGAGCAGGTTGGGTGAGTGTAGCTGGAAGCGGGTGAGCTTGTGATGATAGTCAAAACGAGCTCGCAGTACAGCATTGCAAGAAGAGAATTGGCACCAGGGACCATAATGGACGGTACCTTGACCAGCAAAGGCAAGTTCGGCTTTTTCTTTCAGTTCGGTATTGGCCCAGTGCATCAATTTTTGGGCATTAATGGTCCAGGTACTGATATTGGCCATGCGAGGTTGAAAGATTGTAGTTTCAACTTCATCGATGTTGTACAGACTGCCAAACATCTCTAAAGCACCGATAGCGTACAACTTCATTTGTGGATTATTCTTGGCTTCCACCCGGACACCCTTGCCATATTTGAAGTCAATGATGTGAAGTAAGTGGTCTGAAACGATCACGCAGTCGCCGGTACCGAAGCCTTCCGGAACGTACTTGGAGAAGTCTAGTTTCTGTTCCACATTGATGGTGGCGTCAGAAGCATACTCCTTAGCTTGGTGGTATTGTCCCAGGACATAGCTGGCATAATCGTCAGTCAGACTCTCCATCTCATCAGATTGATAATCAGAGGAGGGGCGTTTGAACTTATCACCAAGTAGGCGATGAATCTTATACTCTCCCAAGGTATGAGCAGCCGTTCCTTCAGCGGCAGCACTGGTGGTGGAGTGCGGGAAGTATTGTTCCAATCGTGGGAGTGGCGGGGCACTTAGCCAACGGTTAGCACTGGAAGCTGATAGTAAAGCGTGATGTTTTGGTGAACTCATTGTCCCAAGCCCTCCGCACTGTAGTAAAGGTCCTTGTAATCCTTAGGGTCTACGTCGGATAGCTTTTCAGCACCAAATTTATGAAGTAATGCTTTCACTTGAGCGGTGTAGCCTTTAGCACTCTTCTTTGCTAGCATCTTGCGAACCGTTACTTTATCTTCAACTGGATCGCGCTTTGGTTGTCCATTACATGGGGCTGCATCCTGATTGCTTAATAGCAATTTACGTATGGACTGAATGGTATCCTTGGCTTGATCAAGCTGGTTTTCAGCTTCCTTAAGTTGTAAATCGAGGTCATTCATTGCGCTCATAGGAATCCTCCTTTACTTCGTTAATTTGTAACTGTTGAACATCCTTGCCAGGTGCGATCACCATCAAGTGATGCGGTTTACCGAGCAGTAAACGTAGCAGTCGTTCACGGATCGTGACGTTGCGCATGCTGACGACGCCATCTTGGCGGGGATGCTTAGCTACTAAAATTGAAATTTTATTAGCCATGTCGTTTATCCTTTCTTAGTTAAATTTAGTAAGGAATAATTGCCTTACACTTACAGGCCATTGGAAGCAGAAAAGTAAACGATTATTTTTGAAGAATTTTTTTGAGGCGTCGCTTGATGGTTTGCAAACGCTTAGTAATTGCCATTTTGCTGACACCTTCGTCTTTGGCAATGTCGATCTGTTTCATACCATCCCAGAACTTCTTCATGAGTAACTTTCGCTGTGCTGGTGTAAGTTGACTGATACTCTGGTGGAGCTGGTCCATTTCTTCCTTATTAATTACCTCTTGCAACGGATCGGCATAGTCCTTGACCAGGGCGCCATATGGGTCATAGGCTTCGAGTGAAACATGACGACGGGTTTCACGGTGGTTATCGTTGTATTCAATACGATTAAGTTCGATGATTTCTTTGCCTTTAGCTTCTGTGACCGTGATTTCTTTGATCCCAGTTGGTTGATGTAGCTTAATATGCATACTGCCATCTTTAGCGTCTGAGATCTCCATATTGAGCTGGTGACGGTCGTCGTAGTATTTCTTCATAAAAAATTCCTCCTCTTGGATCTCCCAAGCGAAGGAATCGAAGGCATACTAAAAGCCACTAACAAGGCAATAAGAAACAGACCTAAACGATGAGATCGCTTGGGTACTGCAACTTGCCTTACTAGTGGCTTGTTACAGATGTTATTTAGTTAGGTGCATGCTAGTAAAAGTTGTTGATCGAGCAACACATGCTGTTCAGCCAAATAAATGTATGATCGCTTAATTTTATAAACAATCTCCTAACAAAAATTGGTATAATTAATTTGTTAAGTGTCATTTATTTAACTGACAAGTTGATGGTATCAATTTGGTGAATACTGATCAGCTACTCTAGCTACTTAAAGTTACCCGTAGCTACTTTGGGGGATTTGAGAAAATGGCGAACAATGAATTTAAAATTTTAATTGATTCATTACGGACAGCTATGAGTAAGGAAGATCGTAGATCTATTGAAAGATCCGTAAACGTTGTTTTAAGTAAGTACACTAAGAATTGGAATGAAAATATTTATAGCTCACAAAATTTGAAGAAGCTTTATTACAAAGGGCTAAATCAAAATGCTGCACAGACAATTAAAGATGCGGAGATAGATGTAGACTCTTTCAGAAGATATGTTGACGATTTCGATGATATAGATAAAGACGCTATAGCCTTAAGGCTTCAAACTATCAATAAAGATGGGCAAGAGATAGAGACTAATGCAGTTTCCTATTTCTGTACTAACTTGCTAAATAGATTGGTTGAAGACGCAATAACGAAGCAACAAAAAAAGCCCACTAAAAGTGGGCCAAATGAGTATTTAAATAAAACTGTCTCTGACGATTCGTTCTCATCAGTATTTACTGAAGTAGCTTCTGAAGAATCGCCATTAATTAATAATAGTAATGGCATTCATGCGTTTATCTTAAAGCCAGAATTCTTTCCATTTTCGTATAACAATATGGAAAACTTGATTTTGAATAATATTACTAGTTATGCAGTTGCTAGAGGTATTGAAAAAAATGATGTGACAGGCATAAAGGCAACAAGAATATTAAGAGATTATATGCATAGTGGTGTACCACAAGATCTCTTAGGAGAAATGTTGGCTTATATTTTTCTTGAACATATTGATGGTGCTAGAAAAATTTATACTCGAGCAGAGATTTCAGCCAATTCACGCACAATTAATAGTGAAGGAATTTATTTAAAAGATAACAAAGGAAAAAGTCAGCTAGTTTTAGGGGCATCACAGCTTAATGATGATTTACAAGATGCGATTCAGAATGTTGTATTAGAATTGAAAAAATTTAGGAATAATCAATCTGAATCCTTAATTATGCCAATTGATTTAATTGATAGTTCAATATTACGTGAGCAATACAGTGATGAAGAGAGCAAAGCTATTTTAAAAGTTCTAGTACCTACGGAAAATGAAATAGATGAAGTGGCAGCCTATGGGCTATTTGTTGGCTACAAATTTGCAGCTGATGATAATTTGAAAAATTGCTCTACTGATGAAGCAAAGTTAAAGTGTCGTAAGATTGTTGAGAATGACCTTCATCAGGTAATTTCTCAGTTAGATAATGAAATCAGGCTAAACGACTGGCAACGATCATCTTTTTATGTATATATGCTTCCACTTATTAGTCCAAGCACTGATGGGAACATGATTATGAGAGAACTAATTGGGTAAAGAATATGATTGATAAAAGCAAATCACTTGCGGAATATCTTTATGATAATTTGCAGCAAAATCATTATTTGAAGAAATTAGTTAAGCAATTATTTACACAATATGCTTACTTTCTTTTTCAAGCAAAATGGTCGTTAGACAAAAAAGAAAAAACAGATCTGTTGAAATTCGCAGATCTGTTATCCAAAGCCAAAAGTAATAATGAGTCTTCAGAATGTAAAAATTTATCTCTTAAAATAATTGCTATGCTGCAAGAGATGTATCCAGCGGATCCTAATATCGATATAGTAAGGAACACAGTTCTAAGTAGTTTAAAAAACTACTTGCCCAGAGAGAATCATGGGTACAGAAAAATAACTACTATTGATTTTCTGTGGGATGAAGTAATTGATGACTACAACAAAACTCAAAGAAAAATTCCAGGGCAAGAAAACCAAACGTTTATCGGTGACCAAGATAAAATTTTTAACTCGCTAAAAAATAGTATCAACAGTTTCTCTGCACCAACATCAATGGGAAAAACATATTTAATGAAGAAATTTATTGAATATAAGATTAAGGCGGGTGAAGAACTTAATTTTGCTATAACAGTGCCGAGTAAGGCTTTGATTACAGAAGTGCGAAGATCATTGTTAACAGATCTTGTTGATAATCTTAGTGAACATTCTTACCGCATTATTTCAAAAGCAGAAGAATATACCCTCGATTATAGAAATAGAAATTATATTTTTGTAATGACACCGGAAAGATTATCAAATCTGCTTTTAGATAATGATGATCTTAGACTTGATTATCTTTTCATTGACGAATCACAAAAAGTAACAGAGATGGATGATCGCAGCATCTATTACTATGAGGTTATAGATCGGATACAAAAATGGACGAAAAAGCCAAGAGTAACTTTTGCTTCTCCCTTAATTCCTAATCCAGATGTCTTTCTTCAACTAATTGATGGCAATGATAAAAGTGATATTAGAGTTGAAGAGTCTCCAGTTACACAAACTAAGTTTATAATTGATCGTTATAATCAAGAATTTTCAATTTACAATGATCAAATAAAACAAACACAGCGTTTATGCCAATTTACTGAAAATGCTGTACCACATATTATTCAAATGATTACTGGTGCTATGAATGGTCAAACACAAAGTCTTATTTATTATGGATCTAAAAGAGACGTAATGTCTGATGCAATCGTTTTTTCAAGGCAGTTTCCAATTATTGAAAGCAAAGAACTAGGTGATTTAGCTGCTTACATTAGCAGAAAAATTAATCCTAAATATGTATTAGTCGATTTAGTGAAAAAAGGAATAGCTTTTCATATTGGGGAATTACCGATTGATGTACGAACCAAAATTGAAGAGGCATATAGGAAAGGAATCTTAAGGATTGTATTTTGTACAAGCACTCTATTAGAAGGGGTAAATTTACCAGCTGATAATATTTTTGTTACTTCACTTGGCAATGGTAAGAAAAAACTAAGTCAGTTAGAGTTTTTGAATTTAATTGGTCGAGTTGGTAGACTTGGACACTCTATGATCGGTAATGTCTTTCTTATTACCGGCGAAAAAGAGAAATCGCACAGCAACTTAAGCTCTTATTTGGAGTATTTAAGTAAAAAGTTAAGCAAGGAACATCTATCTGTAGAAAAAGCGCTAAAGCCTAAACAAGTTGCTGCAATCAAAAAATCATTGAGTGCAGGTGATCTTAAACTTTCTGCTGTAACAGATAAGAGAAACTATGATTTGCTCAGAAAAATATCTCTAATTTATATTAAAGAGATAAATCATAATCAAGAAGGATTCACTAGAAAACAATTTAAGAAGAAGCTTTCTGACGATGATGAAGCAGTAATTCTCAATGCTCTACGTTCAAGATATCCAGATGAAGTACAGAATGATGTGAACTTTTCTGCTGACCAGTCAAGTTTATTAAAACAAGCAATAACCGATGAAGAAATCAAGGGATTTCCTCAGATATTTAATGATGAAAATAAACTAAACGTTGAAGGAACATATCAATTCTTTTTAAAACTGGCGCATATTTTTAGCTGGAACTTATATGAAAGAAAATTTATTCATGCTGATTCAGATGAAAACATACAACATCAGACTTTGGAAGATTATGCCAAGTTAGTCTTGATGTGGATTAGCGGATATAGCCTTAAGCAGATCTGTGATTTTGTTATTAAAATTCGCCAACGGGATTTTCAGTTTCTTGATAGATTAGATCAAAGTCGAAAGTTAGTAGGAAACATAAATTGGGATACTATCGCGATCAATATTACTATGAATCAACTGAACAAACTGAATTTTGTACTAGGCAAGTATTTTCTCAAAGTTTCAAAGGAACTGTCCGCTAATGGTATTCCGTTAGATAATAATTGGTACCAATATCTTGAATATGGGACTAGTAGCGATCTTCGGATATGGTTACAACAAAATGGTTATTCCCGAGAATCGTCACAATATATAGAGAGCAATGCCGATGATCTAATTATTACTGGTCCCGGTGAACCATTAATATCAAATAAAATTAGTCAGGTTAATGATCCTGACGTTATTAGTGAAACGAAAGAAGTTAGAGCTAATGTACCAGGAATATTTTATTAAAGAAATAAAGAGAGGGAAAGTTTAATAATGAGTGATATCAGTTTTAGTTACAACAAACTGTGGAAGTTATTAATAGATCGTGGCATGAAAAAGAAAGATCTACAAAAAGCTAGTGAAATTAGTGCTGCTTCAATTGCTAAGCTGGGTAGGAATGGTAATGTTACGACTGAAGTGTTGCTTAAAGTCTGCAAGGCGTTAGATTGTGATATTAGTGACATTATGGAGATTGTACGAAAGTAACGAATTGGAATAGAAGAGGATAGAGGTGACACTTATTTAAAATGAGTAAAGAAGAAATAAGTCTTTTTGATGATCAAGAATTTGAAATTGGTCATAAAAAATATGAATTGAAAGCAATAGATGATGATGGTCACCTAATAAAATCAAAGGCTCGGGTTCAACATCACGGTGAAGTTTTTACCCCTAAATGGATGGTAAAAAAGATGTTATCTGAACCTGCCATTCAAGAAAAGTTGCATAATCTTCACGCCACCTTTTTTGAACCCAGTGCAGGAGAAGGTGCTTTCTTGAAAGAGATCCTTCATCAGAAACTGAATTATGTGGACCAAATTTCTAATAAAACTACTTGGAAAAGTAACGCATTATGGGCATTAATGAGTATTTACGCTATTGAATTACTGAAAGATAACCTAACTCGAGCGAAAAAAGCCATGCTTGGTATATTTGTAAATCACTACCAAGCATTCATGCAACGTGAGTTAAGTATTAATACTGATTTGTATAAATCCGCAAAATTTGTAATTAATGCGAATATTGTTCAGGGCAATACACTAACTTACAAAAACGATAAAGGTACACTCATTAAATTTAGTAACTGGATTCCAACCGGCAACTACCAGGTCAGCAGAGAAGAATTTACTTATAAGTCATTATTTAATAATGGTGATATAGAAGATACAGACGCTAATGATGGCCAGCTAAGTCTTTTTGATGAATTTAAAAGTGATGATAAAGTGGCTAAATTAACGATGGTAACAAAGGTTTACAAAGGATAATAAATATGGACAGTAAAGATTTTAAATTTGATGTTGTAATTGGTAATCCTCCATATCAGGAAGAAACAATTGGTGATAACAAGTCATATGCTCCGCCAATTTATCACAAATTCATAGATCAGGCATACAAGATAGGAAAAATAACAGAACTTATTCATCCTGGCAGATTTCTTTTTAATGCGGGTAGTACACCAAAAGAGTGGAATAGAAAAATGCTAAACGATCCCCACTTAAAAGTGCTTTATTATGAACAAGATAGTAGTCGTGTATTTCGTGATACTGATATAAAGGGTGGTGTGGCCGTAACTATTCATGATATTAGTAAGACATTTGCTCCAATAAAAGTTTTTACGCCTTATCTCGAATTAAGGACCGCTTTAAATAAGGTCACTAGCCAAGCTGATAAATACTTAAACGAAATTATTTCTGGAAGAGGTGTCTATAAATTATCTGAACGTGCTATTGAAGATCATCCTGAAATTGTTGACATTCAATCAAAGGGGCACAAGAAAGATATCGGCGCTGGGGCATTTAAAAAATTAAAAGACATTATTTTCTTTTCCAATGGGCAACAAGATGGTAAATATGTAAAGTTTTTAGGCCTTTCAAAGGGAAAGAGATTATATTATTGGTGCAAAATTGAATATGTAGATGGGCCAGATTCTTTTAAGAAATATAAAGTTTTCATACCTAAAGCAAATGGCAGTGGTGCAATTGGTGAAGTCCTAAGTACACCTCTTGTCGGGGAACCTCTTGTCGGGGAACCTCTTGTCGGGGCTACTGAAACATTTCTTTCTATTGGATCATTTGATACAAAATATGAAGCTAATAGTTGCCTAAAATATATTAAATCAAAATTTGCTAGGGCAATGCTTGGAATATTAAAAATTACTCAAGACAACCCTAAGGACAAATGGTCTTATGTACCAATGCAAGACTTTTCTAAATGCTCTGATATTGACTGGTCCAAATCAATTCGTGAAATTGATCAGCAACTGTACAAGAAATATGGATTAAACCAGGAAGAAATCAATTTTATTGAAACTAAAGTAAAGGAGATGGACTAGACAATGGCAATGCCTAAAATTAAATCATTCAAACGAATCATTCCAATGATTTATGCCTACACCACTCCTAACGATATTTCACATAATGGATGGACTAAGATAGGTTATACGGCTTCACAATCTGTTGAAGATCGAATTAAGCAACAGAGCCATACTGTTGATGCCAAAGTAAAATTGTTATGGCGTGGCAATGCTCGGTATGAAGATGGGTCCGATGAAACCTTTACCGACCATGATTTTCATGATTACTTAACCCAGAAAAAGCAGATTGAACGGAAACCTAGGACAGAATGGTTTCATATTGATGGACCAACATCCCATCACTACTTTCATGAGTTTGCTGATCGTGATTATGGGGATGTTCAAGGTCATGATAAGCATGTTCAGTATGAGCTTCGTAAAGAACAGCAAAAGGCTGTTGATCAAACAATTGCTTACTTCCTAAAAAATGGTGAAGGTAGCGAATTTTTGTGGAATGCTAAGCCACGATTTGGCAAGACACTTACTGCTTACGATTTGGTTCGTAAGATGCAAATGCAGAATGTGCTCGTGGTGACTAACCGTCCTAGCATTGCTAACTCTTGGTTTGATGATTTTGATAAATTCATTGCCTGGCAAACTAATCTTAAATTCGTTAGTGAAACCGATGCATTGAAAGATAAGCCGGTTCTTTCTCGGCAGGAATTCATTAATTCTATTTCTGATGGTAACGACTATGGTCAGGTTGTCTTCGAAAGTTTGCAAGGACTAAAGGGTTCGGTCTACTTCGGTGGTGAATATGACAAATTAAAGTGGATTAAGGACCTCAATTGGGATTTGCTGATCATTGATGAGGCCCATGAAGGTGTGGATACTTATAAGACGGATAAAGCATTCGATAAAATTAAGCGTAAGTACACGCTTCATCTTACTGGTACTCCTTTCAAGGCATTGGCAAGGGGTAAATTTGCTGCGGATCAAATCTATAACTGGTCTTATGCTGATGAGCAGCAAGCAAAGGCTGATTGGAATGAAGATACTGAAGGCGGCAGTAATCCCTATGCTGTAATGCCACGTCTGAACATGTTCACCTACCAATTGTCAGAAATGATGGCGGACACTCTAAAGCAGGGCGTTGATTTAGACAATGGTGACAAAGCAGATCCAGCATTCGACTTAAATGAATTCTTCAGAACTCAAAATGGTAAATTTGTTTACGATGAAGCAGTGGATCATTTTCTTGATACATTGACTACTGGAGAAAAATACCCATTCTCAACTCCAGAATTAAGAACAGAACTTGCACATACTTTCTGGCTGCTTAACCGAGTAGATAGTGCTAAAGCTCTGGCAAAGAAATTGAAGCAGCATCCTGTTTTTAAGCATTATCATATTATCCTTGCTGCGGGTGATGGCAAACTTGATGATGACCAATTAAATGATGATCAACTTGAGAAGGCCAATGAAAAAGCCTTTGATAAAGTTCAAAAAGCAACTAAAGAATACGATAAAACTATCACTTTAAGCGTGGGCCAACTGACTACTGGTGTAACAGTTAAACCTTGGTCGGCCGTTTTGATGCTTTCAAGTATGAAGAGTCCCGCCGAGTACATGCAGGCTGCCTTTAGAGCACAAAATCCATATACTTTTGAGCGTAATGGTGAGCTAATACAAAAAGAAAATGCCTATGTTTTTGACTTTGATCCAACTCGGACGCTAACTATTTTTGATAAATTTGCTAATGATTTAATGGCTGAAACTTCAAATGGCAAGGGGACCGCTGCTGAGCATGAAGCAAATATTCGTAAACTGCTGAATTTCTTCCCGGTTATCGGTGAAGATGACGATGGCAAGATGGTTGAATTTGATGCTAAACAGGTTATGTCTATACCTCGTCAGTTAAAATCACAAGAAGTTGTTAAACGTGGTTTCATGAGTAACTTCTTGTTTACTAATATTTCTAGAATCTTTGCTGCGCCTGCCGAAGTACGTGAAATATTAAATGGTTTAGTAACAGCTAAAGAAGGGAAAGCAAAAAAGACTGAGCAAAATGCTATTGAAGGTGCTGAAGAAGTTTCAGTTAATGATGATGGTGAAGTTGAAATTCCTAAAGAGAAAGTAATTGGTAAATCAAAAGATCTTTTTGGTGACAAAGTTTACTCTGACTTAGGAAACCAGTTAGTAGACTCAGTTTCTGATACTGATAATACGGACTTTAAGACAGCAGCCAAGTCTATTTCTAAGAAAGTCAATGATTCTCTAAATAAAGAAGTTATTAATAGAGTCGCTAATGATTATGGCTTGTCCAAGAGAGAAGCTAAAAAGCAACAACAACAGATTGAAAAGGAAAATGAACAGGCATTAAATAAGATTGCTGACGAGCTTAACGATCAAAAAAAAGTAGCCGAAGTTAACTATAAGAAAGAGCAAGTAGCTGCACGTGATCAGGCAGAACTTAACGAAGCTAAAGCAAAATATGAAACTACTGTCCAGAATATTATGAATGATTTTGGCAAAAGAGTACAAGATCACGTCAAGAAGACGGTTGAAGATGTTCCAGCTAAAGTGGTTGAACGTGTTGAAAAGCACGAGGAAGAGCAAAAATTAAATAATGTTGAAGAAGATGCTAGAGCACACCTGCGGGGCTTTTCTCGTACAATTCCCAGCTTTATTATGGCTTACGGTGATAAGAATTTAACTTTGCAGAATTTTGACGATTATACCGAAGATGATGTTTTCAAAGAGGTAACAGGCATCTCAGAGGATCAATTCCGCTTCTTGCGTGATGGTGGTGATTATGTTGATGCCAAAACTAATGAAAAGAAGCATTTTGACGGTCACTTATTTGATGAAGTGGTGTTTAATGATTCAATTCAGCAGTTCCTTGAAAAGAAGGATCAATTAAGTAACTATTTCGATGACAATAGTAAAGAAGATATTTTTGATTACATTCCGCCACAAAAGACCAATCAGATTTTTACGCCCAAGGCAGTCGTTAAACATATGGTGGATGATCTTGAAACAAACAATCCAGGTATTTTTGATGATCCCAATAAAACATTTGCCGATCTATATATGAAATCAGGACTGTATATTACTGAAATTGTTAAGCGGCTATTCCGAAGTGACAAGATGAAGAAACTCTTCCCAGATGACCATGAGCGTATTAAATATATTATGGAACACCAGGTATATGGCTTTGCACCAACAAGAATTATTTATCTAATTTCAACTAACTATATTTTTGGCTTTGATAAAGAATTAAAGAATAGCTTAATGGAGAAGCATTTCAAACAGATTGATGCCGCTAAGTATGCCAAAGAGGGTACGTTGCAGGAAGTCGTCCAACGAGAATTTGGGGAGGGAAAATAGATGAAAGCTGATAGTATCCATCTATTTGATTTCCTAGGAAGTGGGAAAACTATTTTTGAAATCCCAGTTTTTCAGCGAAATTATGAATGGGACAAAGCACAGTGTGAGCAGCTATTTAAAGATTTAACGATAGCTGCACAAAACGATACTGATCATTTTATAGGTGCGATTGTTTATGTTACTGAAACTGGCAATAAGATGAGTCATATCTATCGCATCATTGATGGCCAGCAACGTTTAACTAGTTTGACTCTGCTACTAAAGGCATTATCGGATGCTGATAAACAAGATCAGGCTGAAATTGAAGAAGAATATTTAACCAATAAGTATCTTGATGACAATAATCACCTTAAGGTAAAGCCGGTCGAGCATGACTACGAAGCATTCGAATCCGTTATGAATGGGATGACCGATTATGATCAACCGTCAAAAGTCATCGATAACTATCGACTGTTTCAAAAGTTGATTAGTAATTCGGACATTGATAGTTCTAAGCTGTATGAAGCAATGAATCATTTCAATATGGTTTATATTGAGTTGAGTAGCGATCCAAATGAAGAAAATCCACAGGTGATTTTTGAAAGCTTAAACTCAACAGGTGTTTCACTTTCATCCTCAGATTTGGTGCGAAACTTTCTTTTAATGAAACTAGATTCGCAGGAGCAATCCGAGCTTTATAAAAAATATTGGGTTAAGATTGAGCGGATGTTTGCGACTAAGACTTTTGCAGAATTCATTCGACATTATCTAGTGTTAAAAACCCATGTATCAGTTAAGAGAAATAATGTTTATGGTAGTTACAAAGATTACTTTATTGCTGAAAAATTAAACTCTGAAAATGCGTTAGCGGATTTGTTCAAGTTTGCAAATTATTATGATCAGATATTGAATCATAAAACTGAAAATAGTGAGTTCAACAGAATTTTGGACCATATTAACGTCATGGATAGTAAGGTGGTTTTCCCTTATCTGATGCTATTAATGGATCTAGTAAATTCTGGTGAAATTAACCAAGAACAGGCTAACGAGTTAGCACATATCTTAGAAAGCTACTTATTCCGCTTAAAGGCATGCCAATTACCGACGAATGGCTTAAATAAAATTGTTGTTGGACTTTGTGATTTATCAAAGGTAAATGGTAACTTAAAACTAAGATTGTTGCGCTTACTAAAGGCTAATTTCCCTGATGATCGTAAATTATCCGATAGCCTGATGGAAGTGGATCTTTATCATCAAAGAAATCACTTGGCTAAATTAGCTTTAGTTATTCTTGAAGCGCACCGTACTAAAGAAACAATTGATTTTGATGATGCACAAGTAGAACATATTATGCCTCAGCGATTAAATGCTGAATGGAGATTACAAGTTGCTAACGCGGATAAGGTGAAAGAGCAATTTGGTGGTACACTGGGCAATTTAACACTTACAAAGTACAACCAAGAAATGAGCAACAAGCCTTATGGTGAGAAGAGAGAATACTATCAAGATTCCAACGTGTCCCTTACTAGAGAAGTGGCAAAAACTTATGATAAGTGGGGTAAGGACGCCATCACTGACCGCACTAGAAAGCTTACTGATGAACTAATAAAAATCTTCCCAATGCCAGACATAAAAGAGGTTAATGCAGATGAGATTACTGGTGAATACACAATAGACCAAACAGTTGATGTCACTGGTAAGAAACCTGTTCAGATTACCATTAGTGGAAATGACCATTCGGTAAAGACCTGGCGTCAAATGTTAGTTACTTTTCTGAATGATATTTGGAATAAAGACAGTTTGAATTTTGACCGCATCAAGGAAAATAGGCAAATTGGTAGAATGCTGTTTAGGGTTAATAGGAATCCGGAAAAGTTGGAAAATGGAACAGAAATTGAAACCAACTTCTCGGCTACTGTTATCTTAGCCATCATTGCAAAAATATCTGAAATCTGTGATATTACGGATCAAGTATCTTATACGGTTAAGTAGACAATTTTAAGGGTATTAGCAGTGAAAAATTACTGCGAAGGAGGATGATAAAAGTTGAGTAATAGAATTGAAAAATTGGAACCAAAAGAATTTATCAAGAGATTTGAGCAACTTTTGCTTGATAAAGAAACAAATAGAATTTTAATTCGTGGATATTTTGATGATGATAAATTACTTTTAGTGTTTAGTTGCCTTTATGATTTGAAAGAATTTAATAAGGGTACTATTGTAATTGGTAACACCACTGTTCCTAATGAAAGGGAATTCCTTGAAAGAGGACTTCGCGAAGTAGTTCCAAGATTCAATTTAAGAGATTCATTTAACGTGTATGGGATGATTATTAATTTTGTACAATGGAAGAGAAATAGAGATTTGCCATTTGGCTTTGATAAAGACTTTGCACTTTTTCATCCTGTGCAGTCGGTATTAGACGGTAAGGATTTTCCAAAATTTTGCGGTACAATAAAGAATGCCAAGGCAAAGAAAAATATCCTGATAACCACTAATGATTTCAATAATACAGCAGAAAAACTTTATCCGTATATTGATGCAACTCTTATTTTGGATACAACGAGGGTTAATGAAGAACATAAAAAAACTTACAAGGTAATTCAAAGTAATCTCTAGGCTGATCACAAAGTTTTACCATATTAAATGTCAAATGACTTTATTCTTCCGCAGACACGCTGATTTTATTTTGAAACTTATATGTTCCCACAAACCAACAAAATCCGTGAACTACTATTCATCACTAAAATCCTTCAAGACTCAACATTTTAGATTCGAGTAAACGGATGTACTTCTTTTAGTTGGATAGCCCAAACCGCCTTAACTAGCGGTTAATTAAGAATGTGTAATTGATCAACTGGTCTCGTGGCATGTTGAATCTGTTACTGTCCTTGAACGTACAGGGAAATAGCCGATAATCGCCGGTGTGGCGGCATTCATAAGTGATGGAAAGTGTACTAATTCTAATTTTTACGATTGGAATTAGTACACTTTTTCTATTTGAAGCTGGCGGGTCGAGTGTTCTATGTCCTATTTCGATAGTCGAGTGTGCGAATGTCCAGTTTGGCAGGTTGTGTTGATTATGGTAGTGAAAGTAGAAGTGAGCCTTGATATGGTAGCGTTTGTGGTATGTACGAATCGGTCAGTTTGGTACCAAGGAGTGAGTTAACGAAAATAATATTGAATTTATGCTAATTCGGTTAAAATATCGAAAATTCCCAGGAGAGTTGTATACTCGACGTGTATGACAAAAATTATTCTTTTTTAAGGATAAATCAGCTATGCAAGAAATAAAT
>OKVY01000120.1_pt1 | contig 42134 bp, 46 predicted proteins | sample 1606931 | NCBI WGS metagenome assembly OKVY01 (sample SAMN03281017, study PRJEB24777) | human gut metagenome | isolation source: fecal sample PR221 from 1 month old male Chinese infant, caesarean... | reverse complement strand
AAGCGTGCGTATTGCCTGAAAATCCAGCCAGCTACAGGGTCGTTCGCACGAAATCTTATTTATTCAACAAAGCCGGGCATCGTATATACCTCCTTAAGCAAAAACTTAAGTCTGGTTTATTCTTCCCGTCTTATCCAACCGATTTTGATTTTCGACAAAACCCCAATGGCATTACATTGTTAATTAACTATATTTTCCATTAAATGTTTATAAATATTCACCTCAAAGCAGAAAATTCGCATGACGTAAAAAAGCGTAAAAAAGGGATAATGAAAGGCGAATGTTTGTTATTTTATGCGCCCTGAATTTCTTTCTATAATTACAAATACCTGCTGGTTGGAGATCAACAATGACAACAACGCACGAGGCGGTTAAAACCCGCCACAAGGAGACTTCGCTCATTTTCCCGGTTCTGGCACTGGCAGCCCTGCTTTATTGGGGAAACAGTCAGTCGCTGCCAGTGATAATCGGAATGAATGCTCTGGCCCTGGTGGGGATTCTTGCCAGCGCATTTAGCGTCGTACGCCACGCCGATGTTCTTGCTCACCGTCTCGGTGAACCCTATGGCTCATTAATTTTAAGCCTTTCTGTCGTTATTCTTGAAGTGAGTCTGATTTCTGCGTTAATGGCAACCGGCGATGCTGCGCCAACGCTCATGCGCGACACACTTTATTCCATCATTATGATCGTTAGCGGTGGTCTGGTTGGCTTCTCGTTATTGCTCGGTGGGCGGAAATTTGCCACGCAATATGTGAACCTGTTCGGCATCAAGCAATATATGATTGCCCTCTTTCCGCTGGCCATTATTGTTCTGGTCTTCCCGGTGGCCTTAGAAGGCGGCAATTTCACGACCGGACAATCATTACTGGTGGCCCTTATTTCTGCCGCTATGTATGGCGTATTCCTGCTGATTCAAACGAAAACGCATCAGAGTCTGTTCGTTTATGAGCACGAAGATGACGGCGACGATGATGACCCGCACCACGGCAAACCGTCGGCACATAGCAGCGGCTGGCACACCGTCTGGCTGCTGGTCCATCTGATTGCCGTTATTGCGGTCACCAAGATGAATGCCAATCCGCTGGAAAATCTGCTGACGGAAATGAATGCGCCTGTTGCCTTTACCGGCTTCCTGGTTGCACTGTTGATTCTCTCTCCCGAAGGCTTGGGCGCCCTGAAAGCGGTATTAAATAATCAGGTGCAGCGCGCAATGAATCTGTTCTTCGGCTCAGTTCTGGCGACCATTTCGTTGACCGTACCGGTTGTCACGCTGATTGCCTGGGTGACCGGGAATGATTTGATGTTTGGCCTGGGCAAACCGGAGCTGGTGGTGATGCTGGCGTCATTGATGCTGTGCCATATTTCGTTTTCAACGGGTCGCACCAATGTCCTTAACGGCGCCGCACATCTGGCACTGTTTGCGGCCTATTTGATGACGATTTTTGCCTGATGCAAATAAGGGCGTCTGTAGTCAGTAATGAGCCGATCTTGTTAGCACGCTATGCTGGCCTGGTTTTTCAGGTCAGCGATAGCAAGTGACTTATATTCTTTTATTGTTATTCTTTTATTGTTATTCTTTTATTGTGGTTTTGGACATTCAGCCATACGGCGCAGAAAGAAACTTTCGTTGATAGAAACCCCTGTCTCTACCGTATGCAAATCATGAGCAAAATAAGCATGAAGTGTATTTATTCCTGGCCATGTGATGTCGGGGAGTTTTTCGCCATTCCATGCCTTATGATAAAAATCGAGGAACAGCTCAGCCCGTCTCGATGCAGGAAAATAAATCTCTTTATGGTTGTCCATGCGAGTATCCATTTGTCGCCCGTAATTAAAATCATTTGATAATCCGGTGGCGACACGCTTGACATCATCCAGCCATCCCCAGAGTGATTTAAGTTCAGCAATCTGCGCCTTTATCTCTTCAGATTTTCGATTCGGGTTCACCCCTGTTCCTGCAAGCGGACCATACTCGCTTATCTTTTCACGACGCGCTCACGACAGTTTCTCACCCAGGTGATTAAGCTCGGTGCAGTAGAGTTAATATTGCTTTGCCAGCCAGATAAAATAGATATCAAGATAGAAATCAAAGGCGGCGTCTCTGCGGCATCCGTGCCATAGATATTGGAGTAAGTCGCCCCCGCCAGTACTGGTTTACCTCAGATTTATAGTCAGCCATCCAGTCAGTAACAGAACGCCCTTCGACGGTATCGTTGATTGCGCCCGTACTGCGCCCCCGGTATCTAATGATGCCATCATCGTTTGGCCTCCTGCTGAACATGATTTTTAAAGGCGCCCATCAGTTTTGATTCCATCGCCGTAAAGCTTGCCTTTGACATCCTGCCGTACGCAGCCTGCCCCGATAACCTGACCAATATTCCACAGCACTATCAGTACGGGTACCATTCCAGACGGCGGCCCCAATTGAGGAGCACTCAAATCTGTTTATCAGTTGCCAGTGCAGTACAGGAAAATTTTCATTCAGTATTTTCGCTACCTCCAGTTTCATATACCTCAACTGTTCACAGCCATATCATTAGCATATTTTGAACAAATCAGCCACCCGCGCAAAATCCTATATATCCTGTTATACAATTTCTTACCGATATAAAATGATTTGTTATTTACATACGGAACAACCATATATCTTTATTTCACTTTCAATTTATTAAGTTATATAGCGGGTTTTTATAAAAATATTTAACCAGAACAAACCACCGCACTGTACTTCACAACAATCAAAATGAACATATTGATATTCTCTCTTACTGCATTATGAGATTAAATGACCAACTTCCATTTAAAACAGCGTCAACAGATTCTTTATCTGCCACCTTATATGCATTTTTGATAAATTGCCTCCTCCAGGCGGGTAGCCACCAGTAATAAACAGACGTCCCATTCTTTATATTTTGGTCAGGGAAAAGAGCAAACCGCATGACTTCCTTATCAATATATCCACTTTCAAAGGACTCATTAGCAACACTCATCAAACAAATATAATCACCAATCGAAAGATGTTGCATCAAAAGAATGGAGTATAGCTTTTGACTTTGATCATAATTAGCACCAGACAAAACCTTCAAGACATCATAAAGGTAATACTCTGGACGCTCATTAATTTCCCGAGCGATACCATCATAGTATATATCATAAACATTCGTTGCATCTTTCCATGATACAACATGAAGAACACGCCCCCCATACTTGTCTACTATAGTTCTTTTTTCCGCGTACCGACCGATTAGATTATAATACTCTTTGTTTTCTGAAATCCTATACATACTCTCAGAGCACACCTCTCCATTTAAATAAAAAAAACACCCATACACAAACAAAAAAAGAACAACTCCGAGTATAAATTTAGTATTTTTTTCATCACCTTAACATGCCTTTATAACGTCTAAAAATCGTAAAATCATGCTCTTGAGATGGTTCACTGGCAGTATTATACTTAACTCTAAACCCGCAATCATTTAATTCGATCTTATTCCAGCCTGCTGAAATAGTCACACCATCCGCAATAATAATTCCAACATGTCCTGACGCATCACTATAATTATAAGAGTAGGCACCAACATCTCCCGGCTCTGGCGTATTTTCCACGCTCCAGCTATTAAGCAACTTTGAACTATTAGCCCATTCACCTGCTGTTGGAGGGCTTAATCGTTTATAAAATGGAATATTTGTTGACTTACCATGCTCAATCCAGGCGACTTTAACACCCGATTCTGTCAAAACATCATTAACGAAGATATTACACTTATTTGTACCTGATCCAAATGTTACCTCATCGCCCAGCTCCGGATGCCTTGATGCAACACTGGTTGTACCAGCCCATTTAATATCCCCTCGGTATTTAAGGGCAGTTGTTATAATTTTCCTGGGAATATCTTTTATTGCTATTTTTAGCTCCCTGATCTCACCCGTTTTATTTATTTTATATTCAACATTATAAAACCCTCCAGAAAAATCGTCCCTCCCAATGTTCTGAATTGATATTTTTGTCCATGGCGACACAATAACCATTGTTAGCTGCTTACCTGTATTCAAGGTTTCAACCCCAACTTCTTTTTCGATATTGCTATTTATATCAATTACACCAATTTTAATCTGATATGAATTCCCTCTGTTTATCTCGACATTTACACCTTCGCTATTGAATATTACAACACGACCACTACTAATTTCTTCAAACTCATATACCAATGGAGAATTCGTATCTTTCACAGTAGATTGATCAATACTAACATTGTTAACAGTCACCCTATAATTCAAACCCGAAGAGGGCCCCATTAATGAATTTTTAAATGAAATAACAAGTCTGGATTTCATAAGTACTCTTCATTCCCCTGCAAATCCTCTTCAAAAGAATAAGACACCCACTCATCACTCTCCTTACCAATTAATAAACTATCCATTTTTTCAAATTTCTCATCAGAAAAAACGCAACTCTTACCATCAATATTAGAAGTTTTCGCTCTGAATAATGTCAAATCATTATCACTCTTAATTTTAAAATCTAAGCCAACAGGTGACGAAGCACCATTCCGCTGCCGCGTTGTAATTATCCGTATACCATCTCATGTTTCTTTTATCATCGGAAATGCCATCACCTCAGGCGTAATTTTCGCTCCTGGCTTACGCCCGTAATATCCTGCCTTGACGTTATATTCACCTTGCGTACCGGCTTCTATTCCGCAGGGATCCAGACGAATATAACTTCCGCCACCGTTGATCGTGATTTTCTTCTTCGCGGTAATAATGATCTCATCTTCCGTACTGGTGATCTCTATCGATTTTTTCGCCAGTAATTCCATCAGGTCGTTCTGCGCCTGTAGTGAGATCGCACCTTTATTGGCAAACAGCTTAATCCCCGCTTTGCGTACAAATACACTCAGGGCCTGCCCCACACCGATAAACAGGTTTTTCATCACCCCAATATCGGCATTATTGCCAGCGTTCATTTCGAGACTCCTGGCCGCCGCCAGTTGCATATGTTCACCGCTGGCCAGGGTCACACCTTTCGGACCGCTTAACAGCACCACCGCCTGCGTCAGTTCTTTTACACGCTCCTCCAGCAACGTCACCTGCGACGCAAGGTCTGCCGGGTCAGCATTCGCCGTTTCCGCATCCGCCGACAGAGACGCCATTTGCGACTGTGCACCGCTCAGTATCCCCATCGCCGCCGCCATCTCCCGCACCTGCCCCTGCGCCCGCTCCTGACCGTCGGCGCTGATGAATATCCCCTTTTTCGCCCGGATGGCACCCCACATGTCCGTGCGCAGCTCAAAACCTTCCCCGCGCTGCTGTTTTCCCGCATCCACCAGATGGCCGAGATTGAGCTGGCTCTTGCCGCCGTACTCCGTACTGATTTTGATATGCTCTTTGCCGCGCTCGTCATCGAGGCGCAGCTTGTTGTTTGCCGGGGTACGCAGCACGTTGCGCTTGTAGTTCTGAATCGTCACGTGGTCGGGGTGGGCGGAATCATGCTTCACCCCGGCGATATAGGGCCGGTCCGGGTTGCCTCCCTCAAACGCGATGCTGACCTCCGTGCCCGCCAGCAGCGGCAGGTGCAGGCCGTACGTGTCTCCCGCATAAGGGCGGGACTGCCGTACCCACAGGCTCTCGTAACCCGGTTTCCAGGTCTCGCGGTCAAAATCGAGGTTCACCCGGTAGCGCCCGTCTTTATCGATATGGGCATAGATATCGTTTGCCGTTGTGCTGGTCACCCGCGCGGGCAGCGTTCCGGCCATCACCGGCTTCGCGATGCGCGACGGGCGAAAGCTGTAACGTTCCGAATACGGGATGGCGGTAAACGTCAGTTCATAACTGCGGTCTCGCGCCGCGACGGCGGTCAGCCCGGTTATCAATGCGCCCCTGCGGAATACCGCCGGGGCGTCTTCATCCGGTACCTTTATCTCCTGCCCCGGCATCAGCAGGGCGCTGGTGCTCAGCCCCTGCAGAATGGCCCGGCCATTAAGGTAACGTTCGTGGCGGATACGCGCGTAAAACGCCCCGCTTTCCGGTGTGTCCGGGTCGCCTGCCGTCAGGAAGTTGTCCGCGTAATGACAGGCTTCGCCACAGGTGGTGCTGTCCCCGCCCGTCGCATCAAACGCCGACGTCATATCGGCGGTCGCGTCACGGTAGTTGTAGTCCCGCGTGGTGACGCTTTTTTCCACCACATGATATGCCGTGTTCAGTCCCCAGACAGATTCCGTGCCGCTGTCGCTCAACCCAGAAGGGTGGCGCAGTGACAGCATCAGGCCCCGTTCATAGCCGCTCTGGTCGTCATAAAACTCAATGACTTCGATTTTCAGCCGCACGTCGGTACTGAACCGGAACCAGATCCCCACCTCCGACAGCAGCCGGGAGATAAACGTCAGGTCGTCCTCGCCGAACTGCATCACCTGTTCGCGCGACGGATATTCCCCCGTCAGGGTGAAAACGAAGTCCTGGCCGAGCATCCCGTGGCGCTCACGCAGGATTTTCTCGACAATCTGCGGCACGCTCTGGTTCTGGTAGATGGCGTTCTGATGGCTGCTGGCGAGCAGCGCCAGCCGGGGCTCAAGGCGCACTTCATAGCGTGTTTCATCGCGCGAGGTGGAAAGCTGTTTAAAGCCAGTGATGACGCCATACAGGGTGCGCAGCGGCACCTGTACCGGCATCCCCTGAACCGGCGGGGCGCAGAGGCTGAGCGCGCCGTCCTGCATCAGCACCGCTTCCGGCTCCAGGGTTTTATCACGGCTGGTGAACTGAATGTCGTAACAGAACGGCTGGCTCAGATGCTCGCGGCCTTCAAAGGAGAGCACATCAGGCGGGCTGCTCAGGCCACGGATTTTTAATTTGTGGTGGGAGTGGTCAAAACTGAGCGCATTCATGCGGTGTCTCCTGCATCCTTGCAATATGCAATGTATTCTTGCCTTTATTGCTGACGGGCAAGCACAACAATCTGTGAATTCCCATTTTCCAGGCTGGTTTATTTATGCCATCCCAATAGCGTCACGCAAAAAAGCATAGCTACCGCCAGAGAAAATCCACGCTCCTGGATACGACATAATTAACAATGCGATTCCATATAGACAAAAATACCTCATTAATAAAGTCACTTAGCGCAAAAGCGACTGAATATGGAAGCCTACTCACTTAATTATATTTTTAGGAAAAACACCATGATTTTCAGATATTCACGCTAAAAATGCATACGTTAATAAACGTTGAAAATTATTATTTAAAACAGCGGAGAGTTATTTTGTAAAAAGAAAGGAAACAGAAGAGGCATTGGAAAGGCGTCAGAAAGTGAAAACACCGTTCACACAACGGTGAACGGTGTTTTGCAAGGCTCGATTAATTACTTGCTGGTATCAAGCTCATCGAAGCTTTTCACCAGATCATCAATCGCTTTGATCTGTTTCAGGAACGGCTCCAGTTTATCCAGCGGCAGTGCGGACGGGCCATCGCATTTCGCGTTGGCTGGATCCGGGTGCGCCTCAATAAACAGACCGGCCAGGCCTGTCGCCATACCCGCGCGCGCCAGCTCAGCAACCTGGGCACGACGGCCACCAGAGGCGGCGCCAAACGGGTCGCGGCACTGCAATGCGTGCGTTACATCGAAAATGACCGGCGAGTTGCCAGAGACGTTTTTCATCACGCTAAAGCCGAGCATATCGACAACCAGGTTGTCGTAACCGAAGTTGCTGCCACGGTCGCACAGGATAACTTTATCGTTACCGCCTTCATGGAATTTATCCACGATATTACCCATCTGGCCAGGGCTTACGAACTGCGGTTTTTTCACGTTAATGACAGCGCCGGTTTTCGCCATCGCTTCGACCAGGTCGGTCTGACGCGCCAGAAATGCCGGTAACTGAATCACGTCAACCACGTCAGCAACGGGCTGAGCCTGGCTGGCTTCGTGAACATCGGTGATCACTTTCACGCCGAACGTCTGTTTCAGCTCCTGGAAAATTTTCATCCCTTCTTCCAGGCCCGGCCCACGGTAAGACTTGATGGAGGAACGGTTGGCTTTGTCAAAAGAGGCTTTGAACACATACGGAATACCCAGTTTCTGGGTAACAGTTACGTAGTGCTCACAAATACGCATCGCGAGGTCGCGGGACTCCAGCACGTTCATACCGCCAAACAGAACAAACGGCAGATCGTTCGCGACATTGATATCGCCAATGCTAACCACTTTTTGTGTCATATAATTCCCTTATCAAGATTCAGTCTATTAATTCAGTTTAGTGCAGTGTAATTTGCTTGTGCGAAATGGTGTTAATTTGCGCACGGATCATCTCGCTGATGGGATCCTCAGGACACTGCTCTACGAAGTAATTCAGATCGTGCAGCGCAACATGATCGCACTCGAGTTGCGCATAAATTAAGCCACGATCGCGGATCTCATACGGGTCTTCCGGGTTAAACTGCAACAAGGCTTCACTGGCACGCAAAGCCAGTTCCATTTGTTGCTCTTCCATCAACGCCGATTTCAAAGTATCGAGCAGCTTACGGATGACTTCCGCGTTATCTGCCTCGTCGAGATCCTCATTAAACAGCTCAGCCACAGGGCTGATGTTACCCTTAAGCCAGACGTCCAGCGTATGCTCGTCCAGCGTGTCGCCATTAAAGGGGTTGATCAACCACATTTCCCCATCCAGCCACTCAGCGCGCAGAATGAGCTGCGTCGGGAAAATCACCGGCATCAGCGGAATATCCAGATGCCCGGCAACCCATAACAGAATGGCGCCCAGTGACACCGCGCTACCCTGACGGTTTTGCAGGACTTTATCCAGCCACAACGCATCCGACAGACGGTACACACCGCGGGTGTCTTTAAAACCCCATTCGCCGTAAAACAGCTCAAGGAGTTTCTCCAGTTGCAAGTCCTGCGGTTGAGCCTCACTTATTTCTTCACGCGCCAGACGGATCAGACGCTCAAGTTCGTCGTGCACGAACTGCGAGGGAAAATCATCACGAATCAATTCAGATATCAGGATCATTCCATCGCACAATGGTGCTTTGTTAAATTCGAAATCGGCTAACGACCGCATGTCTTACCCCAGTATCGGTATCTTTGTGGCGGCGAGTTTAATGATGATGTACAGCACCACCAGCCCCAGCAAAAACGCAATAAACCCCGTTTGCTGGCTGCGCGGACGATGTCGCCCCAGCGCAATGAAACCCAAAACGATGTAGATGATAACGCCAAACAGCTTTTCCGTCAGCCATGCGCCATTAGCAGTAAATGGGATATAGCGCGTTACAACGATAAGCCCGAGGCCGCTGAGCAATAACAGCGTGTCCACTGCATGGGGCACAACCCGCACCCAGCGCGCCTGTGCGCGAGGATCACCCGTAAAGCGCCACCAGTATCGCAGCACAAACAGGCTAATGGTCAGAACCACCGTGGTCAAATGCAGGCTTATCAGAAACGTGAACGCACTCATTCCCTGTTACTCCTGTTGCGGCAGGCGCCCGAGCGTCAGACGCTCGTTATCACCATAATCCCGGCAGGTTTCCACCTGCACATATCCTTGTTCGCCAAACAGCGCACGTACCGCTTCACCCTGCTGCCAGCCGTGTTCCAGTAGCAGCCAGCCACCAGGGCGCAAAAAACGCCTTGATTGTGCGATTATCCACGCCAGATCCGCAAGTCCTTCTTGTGCCGCAACCAGTGCAGAACGCGGCTCGAAACGCACATCCCCCATGGCAAGATGAGGGTCCTGCTCATCAATATAAGGCGGATTGCTGACAATCAGGTCGAACGGCTGCCCTTCCAGGGCGCTAAACCAGTGGCTGGTCAGCACCGAAACGTTCGTTATTCCTAAATGTTCCGCGTTACGCAGAGCCAGGGCGACGGCATCGGGCATGACGTCGACCGCCGTAATTTGGCAATCCGGACGTTCACTGGCCAGCGCCAGCGCGATAGCGCCGGTGCCGGTGCCCAGATCGAGAATCCGGCACGGCTGTTCCGGCAGACGGTTCAGCGCCTGCTCAACCAGACATTCGGTATCCGGGCGCGGAATCAACGTCGCAGGCGAGACAAACAGCGGCAACGACCAGAACTCGCGCACCCCCACAAGATGCGCGACCGGCTCACCCTGTCCACGACGGGCCAGCAGATCATCAAGCCGCGCGAGCTCAGTGTCCGAAAGCGCAGTTTCGCCGAAGGCAAGAATAAAGGTGCGCGCTTTTCCGGTCACAAAGCCCAGCAAAATCTCCGCATCCCGGCGCGGGCTGTCGCTGTGCGAAAGTCGATTTATCGCGTGACGCAACCAGTGTTGATAGTCCATCAATCCTGTCCGGCGAGCGCTGCCAGTTGGTCGGCCTGATATTCCTGCACAATCGGCTCAATCAGCATGTCCAGCTTGCCTTCCATCACCTCGTCCAGACGGTAGACTGTCAGGTTGATACGGTGGTCGGTCACACGCCCCTGCGGGAAGTTATAGGTGCGGTTACGATCGCTGCGATCGCCGCTACCCAGCAGATTTCGACGCGTTGAGGCTTCCGCCTGCTGGCGTTTGGCAATTTCCGCCGCGCGAATGCGCGAGCCCAGAACGGCCAGGGCTTTGGCTTTGTTTTTATGCTGAGAACGTTCGTCCTGGCACTCCACCACGATGCCTGTCGGCAAGTGGGTAATACGAATCGCGGAGTCGGTGGTGTTAACGTGCTGCCCACCCGCGCCGGATGAACGGAAGGTATCAATGCGCAGATCGCCCGGGTTGATGTCCGGCAGTTCGGCTTCCGGCAATTCTGGCATTACCGCAACGGTACAGGCAGAGGTATGGATACGCCCCTGAGATTCGGTTGCCGGAACACGCTGTACGCGATGGCCGCCGGACTCAAATTTCAGCCGTCCGTAAACGCCTTCGCCGCTCACTTTCGCGATGATCTCTTTATAGCCACCATGCTCGCCCTCATTGGCGCTCATGATCTCTACACGCCAGCGACGCGACTCGGCATAGCGGGTATACATACGGAACAGATCGCCTGCGAATAACGCCGCTTCATCGCCGCCGGTCCCGGCACGCACTTCCAGGAAGGCGCTGCGCTCATCGTCAGGATCTTTAGGTAGCAAAAGAATTTGCAGGTGCTGTTCCAGTTGTTCGCTTTTTTCTTTTGCATCGCGTAACTCTTCCTGCGCCATATCGCGCATTTCCGGGTCATCGAGCATCATTTGTGCGGTTTCGATATTTTCCTGAATCTGTTGCCAGTCAGTAAAACAGCGCGATACGTCGCTTAGTTGCGCATACTCCCTGGATAAGGCGCGGAATCGCTCCTGATCGGCGATGGTTTGCGCGTCACCCAACAGCGCCTGAACTTCTTCATGACGCTCGTGTAGGGCTTCCAGTTTGGCAACGATAGAAGGCTTCATAGGCGTAAATGCACCCTGTTATTAGAGATTGTTGTGCTACTCCAGCCCGAGGCTGTTGCGCAGAATATGCAGGCGCTCATCATCCCCGTCACGGGCGGCCTGCTGAAGAGATTTGGTTGGTGCGTGGATCAGGCGATTGGTCAGTTTCCAGGCCAGATCCTGCATAATGGCTTGTGCGTCGCCACCCTGTTCAAGGGCGGCCAGCGCTTTGGCAGTCAATTCATCACGAATCTGCTCAGATTGGCTGCGGTAATCACGAATTGTCTCGCTGGCGCTTTGCGCGCGCAGCCAGGCCATAAATTCGCTCGTTTCCTGCTCAACGATAGTTTCAGCCTGCACCGCCGCCGCTTTACGCTGCGCGAGGTTGTGCTGAATAATGCTTTGTAGATCGTCAACGCTGTAGAGATAGGCGTTCGCCAGTTTACCCACTTCCGGCTCGACATCGCGCGGAACGGCAATATCCACCAGCAGCATTGGCTGGTTGCGGCGCGCCTTCATTGCCCGCTCAACCATGCCTTTACCAATGATCGGCAATGGGCTGGCGGTAGAACTGATAACAATATCGGCATCTTTCAGGCGCGAATCGATATCGCTCAGGGAAATCACTTCCGCCCCTACTTCATCTGCCAGAACCTGCGCACGTTCACGAGTACGGTTGGCGATGATCATCTTCTGCACTTTATGCTCGCGCAAATGACGTGCCACCAGTTCGATAGTTTCCCCCGCACCGACAAGCATGACGCTGACCGACGAGAGTGATTCAAAGATTTGGCGCGCCAGGGTACAGGCAGCAAAGGCGACAGAAACCGCGCTCGCGCCGATATCGGTTTCCGTGCGCACGCGTTTGGCGACGGAGAACGACTTCTGGAACATGCGTTCGAGTTCGCTGGCTTTCAGATGACCGCGGTTGGAATCCGCAAACGCTTTTTTCACCTGGCCGAGGATCTGCGGTTCGCCCAGTACCAGCGAGTCCAGCCCGCTCGCCACGCGCATTAAATGGCTGACGGCGTCGTTATCGTGGTGCCAGTAAAGGCTGTTACGCAACTCTTCTTCGCTGATCTGATGGTAATCACACAGCCAGCGAACCAGCGATTCATGGAGGTTTTCCTGCTCTTCAACGCTTAAATAAAGCTCGGTACGGTTACATGTTGACAACACCACACCACCCTGCACCATCGGCTGCGCCAGCAGGCTGTCTAACGCCTGGTCAAGCGTATCCGGCGAAAACGTAATACGTTCTCGCAACGAAACGGGGGCCGTTTTGTGGTTGATGCCGAGCGCCAGAAGAGTCATGTGAGTGGGAATAGTACCAACGTTGATAAGGTTAGACTGTGCGCATCATACAGGATGCGCGAGGTCAATAAAAGAGAGCGCCCCCTTTTGGAGTAATCGGTAATTTAATGATTTAAGACAACTTGAACGTAGACGCTATCACTGCCCGGCGCTAGCATTAAGAATATTTACTGCAACGCACCTCAAGGATTCGTCATCATTATGACTTTGCCGGACTTTCGCCTTATTCGTTTGCTGCCGCTGGCTAGCCTCGTACTGACTGCTTGTACCCTCAATGCGCCTAAAGGGCCGGGCCAGAGTCCGGATGCCCCTCAGTGGCGTCAACATCAGCAAGACGTCAGCAAATTGAACCAGTTTCAGACACGTGGCGCTTTCGCCTTTATCTCCGATGAGCAGAAAGTCTATGCCCGCTTTTTCTGGCAACAGACCGGGCAGGATCGCTATCGCCTGCTGCTGACAAACCCGTTGGGCAGCACGGAGCTGGAACTCAACGCCCAGCCTGGCGCAGTAGAGCTGGTCGACAACAAAGGCAAGCACTATACCTCCACCGATGCGGAAGAGATGATAGGCAAACTGACCGGTATGCCGATTCCTCTGAACAGCCTGCGTCAGTGGATTCTGGGCCTGCCCGGCGACGCGACCGACTACAAGCTTGACGACCAGTATCGCCTCAGCGAGCTTAACTACAGCCAGGGGGGCAAAAACTGGAAAGTGGTGTACGGCGGTTATGACAGCAATACGAAGCCGGCCCTGCCCTCCAGTCTTGAGCTAAGCGATGGCGGACAGCGTATTAAGCTCAAAATGGATAACTGGATTGCGAAATGATGACGCGCTTTCCCGCACCGGCGAAACTCAACCTGTTTTTGTATATCACCGGGCAACGGGCTGATGGTTATCACACGCTGCAAACCCTGTTTCAGTTTCTTGATTACGGTGACACCTTAAGCTTTGAACCGCGAACAGATGGCGTTATTCGGTTGCTAACGCCTATTGAAGGGGTGCCGGAGGAAGAAAACCTGATCGTGCGCGCAGCCCGTTTGTTGATGCAGCAGGCGCATAAAACGGGTCGCCTGCCTGCTGGCAGCGGCGCGGATATCCAGATAGACAAACGCCTGCCGATGGGCGGCGGTCTGGGCGGTGGCTCCTCAAACGCGGCCACGGTGCTGGTGGCGCTCAATCATCTGTGGCATTGCGGTTTATCGGTTGATGAACTGGCAGAACTGGGATTAGCACTGGGAGCGGATGTACCAGTATTTGTCCGGGGCCACGCGGCGTTTGCCGAAGGTGTCGGCGAGATACTTACCCCCGTGGAACCCGAAGAGAAATGGTATCTGGTCGCCCATCCTGGCGTCAGCATCCCCACCCCGACCATTTTCCGCGATCCGGAATTGCCGAGAAATACACCAAAGCGGTCAATAGAAACGTTACTAAAATGTGAATTCAGCAACGATTGCGAGGTTATCGCAAGAAAACGTTTTCGTAAGGTTGATGAGGCGCTTACCTGGCTGCTAGAATACGCGCCGTCGCGCCTGACTGGCACAGGGGCCTGTGTTTTTGCTGAATTTGACACAGAGTCTGCTGCTCTTCAGGTGTTAGAGCAAGCCCCGGCATGGCTGCGCGGTTTTGTCGCACGAGGTGTAAACCTCTCGCCTCTCGCCAGCGCCCTCGCCGGGCAAGCTGAGTCCCGGTGACAACGTCACTTGTTCCAGACGTTGCATCGCGCTCTTTAATACACCGCATGGATAGAATTATGTCCGAACCGCACATTTATGGCTTATTCTATCCACCAATGGACGCATGCCTGAGGTTCTTCTCGTGCCTGATATGAAGCTTTTTGCTGGTAACGCCACCCCGGAACTAGCACAACGTATTGCCAACCGCCTGTACACTTCTCTCGGCGACGCCGCCGTAGGTCGCTTTAGCGACGGCGAAGTCAGCGTACAAATTAATGAAAATGTACGCGGTGGTGATATTTTCATCATCCAGTCCACTTGTGCTCCAACGAACGACAACCTGATGGAATTGGTTGTTATGGTTGATGCCCTGCGCCGTGCTTCTGCAGGCCGTATCACCGCTGTTATTCCTTATTTTGGTTATGCCCGTCAGGACCGCCGCGTGCGCTCCGCACGTGTACCTATCACCGCAAAAGTTGTCGCGGATTTTCTCTCCAGCGTAGGCGTTGACCGCGTCCTCACCGTCGACCTGCACGCTGAGCAGATCCAGGGCTTCTTTGATGTGCCGGTTGATAACGTATTCGGTAGCCCTATTCTGCTGGAAGACATGCTGCAACTTAATCTGGATAACCCGATTGTGGTTTCTCCGGATATCGGCGGCGTTGTTCGCGCTCGCGCTATCGCAAAACTGCTTAACGATACCGATATGGCTATCATTGATAAACGTCGCCCGCGTGCGAACGTTTCTCAGGTTATGCATATCATCGGTGACGTCGCAGGCCGTGACTGCGTGCTGGTTGACGACATGATCGACACCGGCGGTACGCTGTGTAAAGCAGCAGAAGCGCTGAAAGAGCGCGGTGCTAAACGCGTGTTTGCTTACGCGACTCACCCGATCTTCTCTGGCAATGCGGCAAACAACCTGCGCAACTCCGTTATCGATGAAGTGGTCGTTTGTGACACCATCCCGCTGACGGATGAAATCAAATCGCTGCCAAACGTGCGTACCTTGACTCTGTCTGGCATGCTGGCCGAAGCGATTCGTCGCATCAGCAACGAAGAATCCATTTCCGCAATGTTCGAACATTGATTGGAATCGGCACAAAGACCCGCTACGGCGGGTTTTTTTATTCCTGTGTTTTATTTGTATGACTAATAAACATCGCGCATACAAATTTGTATTGGTGATATTTGACCAGGGATTACTGTTCTGTGAAAAGACTCTTTTCTCCACACGTCATGCCATTCAGCGCCATTATTGAGGCCTGCTGGAAGGAAAAATATAGCCTGGCGCGTTTCACGCGCGACCTGATTGCCGGGGTGACGGTTGGCATCATCGCCATTCCGCTTGCCATGGCCCTGGCCATTGGTAGCGGCGTTGCGCCGCAGTACGGGCTTTATACCGCCGCTGTCGCCGGTATCGTCATCGCACTGACCGGGGGCTCTCGCTATAGCGTTTCCGGCCCTACCGCCGCTTTCGTCGTCATTCTCTATCCCGTATCGCAGCAATTTGGTCTCGGTGGGCTGCTTGTAGCGACGCTGATGTCAGGCGTCTTTTTGATTCTGTTTGGCCTCGCCCGCTTTGGGCGGCTGATCGAATATATTCCCGTTTCCGTCACGCTGGGCTTTACGTCAGGTATCGGGATTACCATCGGTACCATGCAGATAAAAGATTTCCTCGGTTTGCAGGTTGCCCATATGCCGGAACATTACCTGCAAAAAGTCGGCGCGCTGGCAATGGCATTGCCGAGTATTAACCTCGGTGATGCGGCCATCGGTGTCGTTACCCTCGGCACCCTGATTTTGTGGCCTCGTCTGCGCATTCGCCTGCCGGGGCATTTACCGGCACTGCTTGCCGGTTGTGCCGTGATGGCGGTAGTTAATCTGGTGGGGGGTCATGTCGCCACCATTGGCTCTCAATTTCACTACGTGCTGGCAGACGGTTCACAGGGCAACGGTATTCCACAATTGCTGCCACAGCTTGTGTTGCCCTGGGATTTGCCGGGTTCGAGCTTCACCCTGAGCTGGGCCTCTCTGCAGGCGCTGCTGCCCGCCGCGTTCTCGATGGCGTTACTGGGGGCCATTGAGTCTCTGCTCTGCGCGGTTGTGCTTGATGGCATGACCGGAACACGCCATAAAGCCAATAGCGAGTTGATAGGTCAGGGGCTGGGGAATATTGTCGCGCCTTTCTTTGGCGGCATCACCGCTACGGCGGCGATTGCCCGTTCAGCGGCCAACGTCCGCGCCGGAGCATCGTCCCCGGTCTCCGCCATTATTCACGCGGTTCTGGTGATTCTTGCCCTGCTGGTGCTCGCTCCCTTGCTCTCATGGCTGCCGCTTTCCGCCATGGCCGCGCTGCTGCTGATGGTGGCCTGGAACATGAGTGAAGCGCATAAAGTGGTAAACCTGCTGCGTCGCGCGCCGACAGACGACATTATCGTCATGCTGATTTGTATGTCGCTGACCGTGTTGTTCGATATGGTTATCGCCATTAGCGTGGGTATCGTTCTGGCATCACTACTGTTTATGCGCCGTATCGCGCGCATGACCCGTCTGTCGCCTGTCAATGTAGACGTGGCGGACGATATTCTGGTGTTGCGTGTGATTGGCCCGCTGTTTTTCGCCGCCGCCGACGGTCTGTTCACCGAACTGGAATCGCGGATTGCAGGCAAACGGGTCGTGATACTCAAGTGGGATGCGGTACCGCTGCTTGATGCGGGTGGGCTCGATGCCTTCCAGCGTTTTGTCAATCGCCTGCCGGAAGGCACCGAGTTGCGCGTCAGCAATCTGGAGTTTCAGCCGCTGCGCACCATGGCGCGAGCGGGTATCAAACCCATTGCGGGCCGGTTGTCGTTCTGGCCAAACCGTGACGCCGCGTTAGCGGATTTATGATGAACCCGATGCCCCGTAGCGCTTGCGCATCAGGGCATCTACCGCCTGCTGCAGCCATTGCAGCAGGTCTGGCGTCACCCAGGTTCCTTTCATGAGATGCGGCTCCTGCTGCATCGACAGGCGAAACTTCTGTTGGGTTTGCGGATCGGTTCCGGCATAGGACTGGAACAGCTCCAGCCAGGCGTTTGCCAGCGCCTGCGCCTCTTCTGACTGCGGGTCAAGCCCCTCGAGTGCCGCCTGGCGAACGCGACTGACTAACGGCGGCCACTCCATCATCCGGTCAAAATAATGCGCGCGGGTAAATGCCATCTCTTCTGGCGTCAGATAGCGCTGCCAGATAGCCAGTTTGCTTTCGCCGAAACTGCGGGTGATGAAATTAATTGTCGCATCATCAATTCCGGTCTGTTCACGCATTTGCGGCTCAACCAGGTGCATCTCATTGAGCCGGGTCAAAAACTCCGGCCTGCGGGCAGTATCCTCCTCCAGGCGCGTCATCCAGCGCGTTGCCAGATCCATCGCCTTTTCATCATCAACCGGGCACCCCTGCGCCATCAGCGCTTTGGCTTCCGCCACCATGTTCGCCCATACAAGGCTGCGCTCTTCGTCATGCGCGGCAAACGGTAGGTCGCGCAATTCCTCAGCACTAAACCAACGGTTATACATATTCGTTAACTCCAGTGTCAGTAACCAGGACTCCAGGTCAGGTTCAGACCCGCTTTCCATTCCATGCTTTAACATCAGCAGTTGCTGGCGCAACGTCTGGATCGTGCGCATTTGCACATCAAGCAAGCTGATTTGTTCATCGAGCAGAACGTGAAGCGGACGCGTCTCCCGCGCCAGGTAATCCTTGATAGCTGCCAGCGCCATACCCGCCTTCGCCAGTACCTGAATCATATGCAGGCGTTTGACGTCAGCGAGATTGTATAAACGGTAACCGGCAGCACTTCGGGATGAAGGCGTAAGTAGACCGATATGTTCGTAGTGGTGCAGTGTACGGACAGTGATCCCGGCACGACGTGCCAGTTCACCAGCTTGAATTAACATAACGGCTCCTTTTCTTCCCCTTGACTGCCACTCTCGGGCCTAACGTTACGTAAGGGTCAAGAAAAAAGCCAAAAAAAACGGCTTCCTGAGGAAACCGCTTGTTTTTGTTGCTTTACGTTAGCTATGACCGTGTCCGTCACGGCGGCAGCGTTTGTCGTAATGGCGTACCCACCAGTACTTATCACAGACCTGCTCATGGCCACCAATACGCGCGCCTGCAAGCCAGAGTACTGCGCCGACAAAAATGCTGAGAATGGCGCCGTGGGCGAAGAACTGCGGCAGATTAAGCTGCGGCAACTGATTCAGAACAGAGTAACCCACGCCGACTACCATCACGACTAACCCCAGGCCCATAAGCACATTACCGAGTAACGAAGCGTTTTTGCGTTTCATGGTGTCACCTCCGGAACGATGGGTTGAAAGGGAATAACCCCAATGCTTGTGGGTAAAGTATAGACAGGGGGGGTTATGGCGATTGCGCCCAGGATCACAATTACACATATTAAGACCACATATATTTACAAATAACCCTCTGAACTAGTTGTATTTCTAATGGTTCAAATAGGTAATCATTGCCCTTTTCCCCGTTTCGTCCTGAGAACTTTGTCATCACGCGCCGCACGACGTAAACTACGCGCCAGATATTGACCTGGTCAGGAAGAAAAAGTGACGATTAAACTGATTGTCGGGCTGGCAAATCCCGGCGCGGAATATGCCGCGACACGCCATAATGCAGGCGCCTGGTACGTCGATCTGCTGGCTGAACGTTGCCGCGCCCCGCTACGTGAAGAACCGAAGTTTTTTGGCTATTCCTCACGGATTAATCTGGCGGGCGAAGATGTGCGTCTGCTGGTCCCCACGACTTTTATGAATCTTAGCGGCAAGGCCGTTGCCGCGATGGCAACCTTTTATCGCATCAACCCGGACGAAATCCTGGTTGCCCACGATGAACTGGACTTACCGCCGGGCGTGGCGAAGTTTAAACTGGGCGGCGGTCATGGCGGCCACAACGGGTTGAAAGACATTATCAGTAAACTGGGCAATAACCCCAATTTCCACCGTTTGCGCGTGGGAATTGGTCATCCGGGCGATAAAAACAAAGTTGTCGGTTTTGTGCTGGGTAAACCGCCTGTTTCTGAACAGAAATTGATTGACGAAGCGGTAGATGAAGCGGCACGTTGCACGGAAATCTGGCTGAAAGACGGCCTGACAAAAGCGACCAACCGTCTGCACGCCTTTAAGGCCCAGTAACACGCGCCCTCTGGCATTTTTGCCGCGCGATACAACGGTTACGTGTATAATAGGCAAAGTTATTAACTTTTATGCAATCTGTTTTATATAACGGATTGATTATTCAGAAATTAAGGTAATCACATCATGGGATTCAAATGCGGTATCGTTGGCCTGCCCAACGTAGGTAAATCCACCCTGTTCAACGCGCTCACCAAAGCAGGTATTGAAGCGGCAAACTTCCCCTTCTGTACTATTGAGCCGAACACCGGTGTCGTACCGATGCCCGATCCGCGTCTGGACAAGCTGGCGGAGATCGTCAAGCCGCAGCGTATTCTGCCAACCACGATGGAGTTTGTGGATATCGCCGGTCTGGTTAAAGGCGCATCCAAAGGTGAAGGGCTGGGTAACCAGTTCCTGACCAACATTCGCGAAACCGAAGCCATTGGCCATGTGGTACGCTGCTTTGAGAACGACAATATCATTCACGTGAATAATAAAGTGGATCCGGCGGATGATATCGAGGTTATTAATACCGAGCTGGCGCTGTCTGATCTGGACACCTGTGAGCGCGCTATTCATCGCGTACAGAAAAAAGCCAAAGGCGGCGATAAAGACGCGAAAGCAGAGCTGGCGGCGCTGGAAAAATGTCTGCCTCAACTGGAAAACGCAGGCATGCTGCGTGCGCTGAAAAACCTGACCGAAGAAGACAAAGCCGCGATCAAATACCTGAGCTTCCTGACGCTCAAGCCGACCATGTACATCGCGAACGTTAACGAAGACGGTTTTGAAAATAACCCCTACCTCGATAAAGTGCGCGAAATCGCCGATGCCGAAGGTTCTGTTGTCGTTGCCGTGTGTGCGGCGGTTGAGTCCGATATCGCTGAACTCGACGATGCAGACCGCGAAGAATTTATGGCCGAACTGGGCATTGAAGAGCCGGGTCTGAACCGCGTTATTCGCGCCGGTTATCAGTTGCTGAACCTGCAAACCTACTTCACAGCGGGCGTGAAAGAAGTGCGCGCATGGACGATCCCGGTTGGCGCAACTGCCCCGCAGGCGGCAGGTAAAATTCATACAGACTTCGAAAAAGGCTTTATCCGTGCGCAGACCATCGCGTATGAAGACTTTATCACCTACAAAGGCGAACAAGGCGCGAAGGAAGCGGGCAAAATGCGCGCAGAAGGTAAAGATTACATCGTGAAAGATGGCGACGTGATGAACTTCCTGTTTAACGTCTAAATAAAATTAAAGGTATGTAAAACAGTAAGTTATACTGAGTCGCGCTAAGGGATTTTGTTTTCGCGTACAGGCCCGCGTATAAATTGCGCGGCGCTACCCTCCTAAATTTAACAGCCGGTCACACAAAGTTGTCGGCTGTTATCGTATTATCCATTCATGAAAATCGAGGAATTTGATGATGAAAGGATATGCGTACTCTTTGTCAATACTCACCCTACTGGTGAGCGCACCGGCTTTATCACTGAGCGATACCATTAAGAATGAGTTAATGTATGTCGATAAACCATGGACGATCACGCATCTGGACGACTTACAGATGGATTGCCTGTGGACAAGGGACGATGCGGGGCGTTTGCACAGTGAAGCAATGGGTCCAGATGGTTCAGGTATGTGCTACGACGCAAAGGCAGACGACCAGGTCAACAAACTGGATAAAGAAAATAAACTTGTCTGGCATAACCCGCCTCGTTTCGATCACGAGTATGGCGACAAAAATAAATGCTACTACCGCGTGGACAAAACCATCGGCCTCGTTCAATTGCTGTTTGGCAATGGTGATGTCAGCGAAGCAGAAGCGAATGAATGTAGAAAGGACAGTTCAATGGATAGAGCATTGAGAAATGCAACGCCTGTCGTATCTGACTTTCAAAAAATAGTCATGGCTCAAATCAACGCCTGTTACGCAGGTATGAACGGCACACTGACTGGAGACTGGTCTACTCAAATGGTTAAATATGCAACCATTACGAGCCAGTTTAAGGGTAACTCTGGGGCGATTTCACGGATTGGCAGGGCGTTCGACTATGGAAAGCTGCTGGCAAATTCTCCCAATGACTGCGTCAATTTTGTTACCCGGTCATAATACCTTTTATATCTGCCGGATTAGCAGCGCAACGCTATGAATCAGCATTGCAGACATGCCCGTGAAAACAAACCAGAAATAAAAATCAGTTATCATTCGAATATCTCAACGGCTTCAAAAGGCTGGTTATCATAGAACGTTGATGGCGATAGTCGGCATACTCGACAGCAGATGCCGCGTTGTGCTGTGCGCAACCGCCGAAAAATGACGTCCAGCGGCGGGGCATTCTTATGCCCCACTGTTTCGCGGCTTCGATAGCCATTGCGCAGTCACTCATGATGGCTCCTCCCACACCCAGCGAGCCTTGACCATCCCGTCTATAACAGGGATTCCCAGAGCCTTCAAGTGTTCACGGCAAAAGGTAGGGGCAATTTGCAACATGTTTCGCAAGTCTTCGAATGGAATGCCCGCGCCTGAATCATCGGGTACTAAGCTGGTCATAGCGCGGTAAGCCCATTCAGGCGCGGTAAGCATTTTCATTCGGTCGCCTTACGTTGTTGTTTATCGAGGATGTGTGCAGGGATGCCGGGGTGCTTGTCACCACGCTGATAGCCTTTTTTAAAGTCGTTCATCACTCGCTTGTCGTTACCTTTCATCATCACACCTCCGCAAAGTATTTGATTTGGTCAAGGAATTCGATATCGCATTGGATATCTTCAATTTCGGCCTCAAGGATTCCCAGTTGCTGACACAAGCTTTGGAGCACTGGTACATACTTGAATACATCAGGGTGAGGCATCACTACGCGTAGGGTCGCATTATCAAGCTGACCGGTCAGCATATATGCCATCGTAGCCGCGCCACCAACGATGCGGAATAGGTCGGCAGGCGTTTGCACAAATTTGGTTTGACTGAATGCCGAGAGTGCCAATAACTGCCACTGGCTCGTAAATTCATCAGTCATTACGGCTTTTTTGAGTGCCGGTAAAAATGCTTCTTTCTTTGACTTTAATTCAGCGGCGCACGCTTCGATGTGCTTAGACATATCCGGCTTCACCACAGTGGCTTTGAGCTGCTCAATTTGTTTTTCAAGCGCAGTCACTTGTGTGGCTACTTTCACGCGTTTGGTACGATATGCGTCCATATCTTCAATAGCTGCGTCTACATAATTCATATTAATCTTGTCCTCAAATAGGCTGACGGGATCGTCAATAGTGAAATAAAAAGGCCTCTTTACTTAGAGGCCTTTAATTTTCATTACTTCCTGCAATAGTCGGCGGTCGTTAACTGGCGCACCGGTGTAAGGGTGTCGAAGTTCTCCAGCATTAAATTGCTTTAGTAGTGCGTCACGCTTGCCATGCTTCGATAAGTCCACGCCGTTTCGCGTGATAACATCTCTGGTATAAATAGACTTACTCATTTTCGTCTCCACGCTTCACTGATTTTTTTCTTAGCGACTGCCATAGGGTCTTGAACTGGTTGAGCATCGTTAACCACATGGACGGGTTTACTGTCGCGCCATGCGTTTGCAATGCGTTGTTTCATCAACAAATTGTAATCGGCCATCTCAATAGAATTCCTCAAAATATTTTTCAAATACGGCGCGACGTAACTCATCAGTAACGTCATCGATAGGTGTAACGGGGAAGCCATAGCGTGAGCACATTTCACGCCACCATGCGTCCTGTGTGCTCACGCTAGCGCTTTCCAGCGCTTCTATTCGGGCCATTTTGTCTTTACTTGTCATTCTGTTTCTCCAGCGCCGCCAATCGGCGGTCGAACTCCACAAGGTCATTTATACGCGCTTCGAGTACGCGTGCATCGATACTATTAGCAGGTGTGATGGCCTTAAGACTTGGATAAATGCGCTCCAGTGTGAAGCGGACGGCGTCCCAATCTCCGTTATCAACCAGTCGCGTTAGCTGAACCATAGCCGAGTCCGAGAGAGATTTCGGGAGTATGCGCCGCGTTGTGTTTTTGCTGCCGACAGGGCGACCAGCCATTTCCACCCTCCTATTAATCAATAATTTAATGCCATTACCAATACGGTTAAGACCATTAAACCTGAATAATTACAGATTGTAAACAATTAATTGTTGACGCCCTCGTCAATTTATGATATGCAACTATTAATATGGCTAATGACGTTTACGCCCACCAGCAGCAATTTAATCCGCTGAAAATTAGCGGTTCGCTGCGCATTCATAGAAATTTCAAAAGCCAGGGTAAAATCCCAAGTGTCAGTCCGGCACTATTTTTTGCCGGAATTATAGGGGCGTCGAATGGTAATCACGTGGGTGGAGTTCCTAATGCGCATTTACACGGAACGCCTTAACCATTTGAATTTATTATCATTTTACTCTTGCAATTCCAGATTTCCAAAGTTCCAAATCATTTCATACCAAAGCTACTTAAATATATACCCCTATACCTACAACATACATGCGTATATATTTCATTTCCTCTGTTATAGATTTATTTGGAACTTTGGAACTATTAATAAGAGGAGTCAGTAATACCAGGTGCTTGAGGCGGTTCCGAATTGAAATTCCAAATAAAAGCATTCGGACCCTTTCTATTATTCGGAACCATGAAAAAAGCCACCCGTAGGCGGCTGGGTCGTCAGCGTGATTATTTGGCAGCGCCTAACACATCTGCAGGGTCAATATCGACCACGCTCGTTAACCTCTCTCTAATAACGTCTGCTCCGGCGCTTTCCATTGGGTGTCCTTTCTTAACGTACACACGTACACAAATGCCATTTGTCCTCATCTTGCCTTCTGGTAAGTTTGGATGCCTGATATAACCCATGTCGCCGAGCACTTTAGCTTTGCGTTTCGTCTGCAACCTGTGTCCCTTTTCGTTCAGCAGTTGGTCCAGTGCCAGTGAGGAGATTAATCCCGAACGGAATCCTACACGTTCAAGGTCCACAGCTTCAATAATGTCTTGCTCAACACCGCCCAGACTCTCCATGATTGCCGCATCGGTCGAACTGGTTTTCGGCGCACGCCCCATCACGTTGCATGACACATCCGTGTACTTATCGAACCAGTTAGCAACAGCCGCATAACCGCCGTTCTCCAACCACCCGTAAAGATCATCAAAGTAATCTCCGTCAATACCATCACGCTTTATTTCTTCCTCACTATGTTGCCCTGTGTAAATAATCGCATAGCGGCGATCGTCACGCGTTTTGATTACCGCGTCTTTATAGTTGGTACACATCAGAATGTTGCACCGATTCTCTGCGTCGTAGCTGTCACGTCCCTTTCCCTCAACCTCAACGGTTGTGTTGGTAATCAGGGGTTTCATGGCATCGAGTGTTTCACGGCGGCTGTTCATGTGAATTTCTTCGACAACAGCAAAGAGTTTATTCTCAATCCAACTGTTGAAACGTCCGCCAATCTGGTTAGAGCGCGGTTCAGCGACCCATCGCTTACCGATTGCGTGCTTAACAATCTGAGCAACCAGTGATTTGCCGTTACCCTCAGCACCAACCAGCACAGGTGACCACTGGTGCTTTTTGCCGGGGTTCTGAATGCACGATGCAATCCACGTCAGGAGAATTTTGCGGTCCCCTTCATCGGGAATCAGCTTTTGCATATGTTTCAGGAACGGCGTTACATTGCCTTCTGCGCGTTCACCGTGAGTAGGCACATAACAGTTCACATAACTAACACCCGCCTCTGTGAACACCTCTCCCGGCGGTAATTCAGGGCGAAACGCCAGCGAATCAACCTTTGGCAGATTGGCAAATTGTGATTCTGTAAATGCCTCAAAAGCCTTCCGGGTTGTCTTGTCGTTGTCCGCATCAAGTGCGAACACATAACCGCCGTATGCAGCGTTAAACTGCTCAGGGCGATACATTGCGCCGTTTGGTGTCATCATGCGGTGCTGCTGGATGATGTACACGCAGCCTTTGAAGAAATCGACCAGATTACTGCCTGCAACAAGCTGGAAGCCGGTGCGAGTTTCACCAGATGATGCAGCTGGTAATGTAGCGTCTGATTCTGGCTTTCCCGTATAAAAGTCTTTGCGGTAACTCTCTGCGCGAGTAATGGTGAGGTTGAGGTAAGTACGATGCTGCGTCCATTTATCCCTGACAAGGCCGCTACGCTCCATCAGGCGCTTCGTGCGCTCGCAGTTACCACAGGTCCACCACAAGAGGCTACCTGCGAGTGCAAAATCCGCTTTGGATGGGTCAAATTCACGCTGCTCATCAGGATACTCATCAGCCAGTTTTTCAACATTCCTTTCCCACAGGTCACGAAAAGAAACCTTTGTACCAAACACGCTGCCGGCACTTGATTTACTCATCAGAGCCTTTGCAATCAGCTTATCATCGTCCTGAATGGGGTTAGAGCCTTCACAATGGGTGGTTGTCCATTCAGCTACATCAGCCTGCTCATCAGCGGGAAAATATCGGGCAATGATGCGGTTGAGCGGTGCTGTACAGTCGGTCGATGCATCACCTCTGGCGTTAGCGCCCAAAGCAATCATGCGGTCTTTGTGGTAGCACTCGATGTTGAGGGATTTTTTGTCTTTCTTGCCATGCTCAGGGATTGACGTGTATGTGCCGAAGATGTGTAAGCCCTTGCCACTCTGAGACACTTCAACCAGTGCGCCGTTGAATTCAGTACACAGCTCATTTGCCAGCGCTGACCATTGCTTACCATCATAAGCGCCATCAACATCAATGCAAAAGAACGGGTCTTTTTCTGTGAGCACGAAGGCAACGCCGTATCTGGACCGCGTGGCTTTGTTCAGTCCTGCTGCAATCCTGCGAGCATCTTCATATGACATCCAGTTTTCAACTGTGTGTATGCTGGACGTGCGACCGAATTTATCGCAGGGTTCCTTATTGGTCTTACCATTTCCTTTATCGCTGAATTTGCATACAATGAACTGGTCAAATTTTGACAGGCCCGGATAGTCATTGACGAGCGCGTCATCCGATGCTAAATTAGTCATGTTTTTTATATATCCGTAAAACGCTGGATCTGTCGCCAAACATTCGCCAGCGGTTGAAAATATAGCTCTAACATTACTGTTAGAGCTTTTTTTTGGTATTCATGCTGCCACTGACTGACGGCGAGCCTGTACCCACGCGTCGATTTCTGTTTCAGAAAATCGGATTGAATTAGGACCAATAGGAATGGCTTTAGGGAAAGATGCTTCGGGAGAACGGCGCAGGCGCTCAACGGTTGCGCGGCTAACACCGAGACGACTGGATAATTGTTTGATTGTTAATAGCATTTGTGATCTCCTAGTTTCAAGCAGCGTTATGCTGTATCACAGTGACCACAATAATGATTTGAAACAACCCATTCAAAGGAATAGAAAAGCTTGTTATTTTTCCTTTTTTAATACCTCCCGCACCTCAGCCTGTAATGACCCCACAGCAAAATTCAGCTTATCCCATTCAGGCATGAGTAACTCAAACGTTTTCTTTATCGCCTCTGCCGCTTTGCTTAATTGACCCGAATCAACAAACCCACTATCCACGCCACCGTGGTTTCCATGTATAGCAATAAACTGAAATACAGCTTTCTGCTTAAACCCTATAATCTTGGTTAAAAACAACACGACTCCTACCAGGTCAATTTCACTGTTATTGTGCGAAAAAGAAATGGCGGACGACTTCCCTCTAGGCCATTCGACCTTCCTCAACAGATCAGCCTGTAATAAAGCTGCTATAAACGGATATTCATTTAGCCAAACATTGGTGACAAAAGGCGTTAGTTGCTGCCTATTCCCAATAATTCTGACGATTTCATGAGGTATTGAGTCACGTGGCGATATAAAATCCTGTGTTGACAACCATTCAATCTTCCAAGGGGTATCTTTAAAGCCACCAATAAAATTATCTAGCCGCTTTTTTCGCAGATGAAATTCTTTGGTTGCTTTCGATTGCATATCATCATATTTACCATATACAAAATCCGAGTGTTCGAGCAATGATTTGTAAGTCCTTGTTAATATCGCCACTTGGTCTACTGCTTTGAGTTTTCCAATTTCCTCCATCACTTAACGCCTCCCGAATGTCACTTGTACAACGTTATCAGTCTCAACTGGTTCTGGTTGCGTCAGCGTTTGAATAAACTCGCCCCATTCCAGGAAAAGCTGTTCCACCTTTGCCGCCCTTTTCCCAGCCTGATAAGTTGCTACCAGACGGTCACTCTTAGCATGATTCAACGCCAGTTCGATAATTGACTCATTGGCATCCAGATACTCAGCACAGCCGCTAGCAAAGCTGCGACGCAAGTCATGACATGTGAATGGTTCACTCTGGGGCATATGCAGGCTCCTTACACGTTCAAGCAACCAGCGGAGCGCATTCCCATCTATATGTGCTTTCCCAACGTCGTGAGTGCGTATAGCTTCAAATACAAACTCACTGCCACCACTAATTCCCCGTTGGTGTGCGATAATATCCTGAGCCATTTGATGCAACGTGATAGTGTGGCTCTTACTGTTTTTGCTACGTTCGGCGGGGATAATCCATTTACTGCTAATAATTTCTTCCCACCTCATCTCGCTTGCTTCCGTCCTTCTTGCTCCAGTTAACAAAATCAGCTTTAAACAGTTCACCTGTGCTGGGTGAGCACCGGTTTCCTCAAGCCCTTTCCAGAATGCGGCAACTTCCTCGCGTTCAAGCCATCTTTGGCGAGGTGCAGCAGCCGTTGCCCCAATATCCGAGGGGCGAATGGTTCTTGATGGGTTAATAGTAATAGCGCCAATATTCACGCCGTAATCGAGACTCTGCTGAAAAATGGTTAATGCTTTCTTAGTGCCGGAAACGGTTTGTTTTCGTAGCTTTGCTAAATGATTAAACAGAATGCTTCTGCTCAAATCTGTAACCAATAGCTTGTGAAGTTCAGCCATGTAATTGTCGAAGGTGTAGTTGTACGCTTTCAGGCTCCGAGGTTTCAGTGGCTTAGCTACAGATTTCCACTCCATCCACTCATTGAACAACTCGGCAAAGGTAGGGACGGAACTGGATTTTTGTTTATTTGCTCGTACAACAGCTATCGGGTCCTGTCCTGACTTTAGCACTGCCATTGCTTGCATATGCGCTTTGCGGGCCTCAGTCAATGACATTGATGGGTAACTTCCCAGAGTCATCTTCTTAGCCTTGCCAGCAAACTGGTATCGGTATAGCCACGATTTAGCAACAGCGTCCGGGCGGACCTCTATACATAAGCCCGCGCCTGCCCCACTGGATACAGCTAAAACTTTTCGCTTTCCTTCCTCAGTTTTGAGGTTGGCTATCTCTCGGTCTGTTCTCAATGCCATAGCTATCCCACCCGATGAATCCCGCGTACGAATACGCGTACAGAATAAACGTGACTACAGGTGATTATCGGTGAAACAGCATGACAACGCAAGATAAACTAAGTGCATGATATAAATATGTAATACCAATGAAATATGGTACAAATCGGTACGCACTGAAAACTGATAATCTAGAACTTCCTGTTCAACGTCTAAATAAGCTTTGTTGTCTCATGAGGTGTCAGAACATCTCTTGAAGCTCACAAAACCCTCTAAAATCCACGCACTTGCGTGGATTTTTTTATTCCATATTGTCTCATGTGATCTCATGGAAGCGCAGTCTAAAATGAGTACATAGATGTCTCACCTTCTTTAGCTGAAATTAAGCTTTGATTTAACATTAATTTGCTAAGGATGATTTGTTATAAGCCATGCATTTTCATTGTTAGACAGGGGGAACTACGGCTCTTATCTTCGTCATGATTTGTAAATTTTACGCAATTACTTGATGAGGGAGCAATTTTGTCCACCTTACTGACCCGCTTAAAAACAAAACCCACGCACTTTACCCTTGCCCTCAAAATTGCCCTGCTCAGCAGCGTGGTGGCTTTCTCTTCTGCATCGTTTGCCGATGAAGCCTTAAAAGAAGGGATTACGCCAGCGACGGATGCCAGCCAGATCCCGGCGGCGGCAAAGCTGCGTAAAGACACTGTGGTGGCAGGCATTTCTGAACCGCAGGGTATTTTTAACCCCTATTTCTTTGTCAACGGCTGGGACGAAAACGTCACCAATGTGATTTTCTCACGCCTGATCGACTGGGACAGCCACGGTAATCTGGTGCCAGGCTTGGCGGAAAGCTGGAGCGTCAGCCCGGACAACAAGGTCTATACCATTAAGCTGCGCCCGAACCTGACTTTCAGCGACGGCTCGCCGCTGACCGCTGAAGACGTGGCGTTTACCCTGACCGTGCTGTATGACCCGAAATACGATGGCGATACCGATATCACCCTCGCCAATATTGCGGGCGGCGCGGAGTATAAAGCCGGGAAAGCCGATAGCGTCAGCGGCCTGAAAGTGATCGACCCGCTGACCTTACAGGTCACCACCACGCAGCCAGGCGCGACAACGCTGGCGAAAATCGGCGGCCCGGTGCTGTCAAAAGCGTATTACGGTAAAGGGTATCAGCGCGGCAACCTCGATTATCTGCGTACACTGCACGGCAAACCGCTGGGCAACGGGCCGTATGTCTATGAAAAATATATTCCGGGTCAGGAGATTCGTTTCCACGCCAACACCCATTTCTACCGTGGCACACCGCCGACGCCGCGCTTTATTTACCGCGTGACCAACCCGTCCACCAACTTCCAGTTGTTCCAGACCGGCGAAACCGATTATGACGCGTTCACTTCGCGCCCGGATGATATCGAACAACTGAAAATGCTGGGCTTCGCCAATATCAACCTATTCGGCTCCAGTGACTACAGCAAAGTGGAATTTAACGTGCGTCGCCCGGCGTTACAGGACGTGAAAGTGCGCCAGGCGCTGATTTACGGCCTCGACCGCCAGAAGCTGATTGATGTGGTTTATCAGGGCTACGGCAAAGTGGCGATTGAACCTATCGCCCCGATTTCATGGGCGTATAACACCGACGGCGTGAACCCGTACAAATTCGACCCGTCGCAGGCGAAGAAACTTCTTGATGAAGCGGGCTGGAAACCGGGGCCGGACGGCATCCGCGTGAAGGACGGTAAACGTCTGGAGCTGACGCTGCTGGTAAGCAAGAAAGTACTAAACGATGCGCTGATCCCCATAGCCAAAGAGAACTGGCAGCAAATTGGCGTGCTGCTGAAACCGCAGGTGGTGGATTTCAACGCTCTGATGGCGCAACGCAAAGCGGGCAATTATGACCTGGCCTCTTTCAGCACCAGCACGCTCAACGATCCGCATGATGGTGTGTGGGATTACTACAGCACGGAAGCGAAAGAGTCCGGCTATAACAATCCGCAGGTTGATAAGCTGATCAATGAAGGCAATGCGGTGCTGGACGTGGAAAAACGCAAACCGATCTATCACCAGCTCTATAAAGTGCTGGCGGACGATCCACCGGCGATTCTGCTGGGTAACCGCGAGATTCTGTCGGCCAGCAGCGCCCGCGTCACCGGCTTTAAGCCGGATATCTACAACGGACTGACCGGTAGCCTGCCGGATGTGAAAATCGTCAAGTAATACTAACAACTGCCGGGGATCTCCGGCAGTTGTCATGAGAAAGCTATGCGAAATTTTATCCTCAGGCGACTGCTGCAAACCCTGCCAATGCTGCTGCTCGCATCCCTGATTATTTTTATGCTATTCGCAAAAACGCCGGGTGACTTTATCGACGGTAACATTACCCTCACCGCCGCCCGCGCCGCCGAACTGAAAGCCATTTATGGACTCGATCAACCACTCTTCAGCCGTTATCTGCACTGGCTCGGCCAGTTGCTGCGCGGCAATTTGGGGTTCTCGCTGCAATACCAAATCCCGGTGAGCCAGCTACTTAACCAGTACATCTGGAACTCGTTCCTGCTGGCAAGCGTTGCGCTGGTGTTTTACTGGGGCATCGGGCTGGCGGTGGGCATTGCCTCGGCGCTGAAACCCAATTCGCTGTTCGATCATCTGGTGAGCGTGGTGGTGTTCGCCGCCATGTCATTCCCGACCTTTTTCCTCTGCCTGTTGCTGATTAAGTGGTTCGCGGTCGATCTGCACTGGTTGCCGGTGGGCGGCATGACCAACACTGGCAGCGACGACAGCGGCTGGGCGTGGGTGATGCAGGTTGCGGCGCATCTGGCGTTGCCGGTTATGGCGCTGGTCATGTTGCAGGCGGGCAGCCTGACGCGCTACTTCCGCGCCAGCATGCTGGACGTGGTGAAGATGGATTTTATCCGCACCGCGCGCGCCAAAGGGCTGCGCGAACGTACGGTGATCCTCAAACACGCGCTGCGCAATGCGCTACTGCCGATCATCACCCTGCTCGGTTTTGAGCTGCCGGGGCTATTTTCCGGCGCGATCATCACCGAAAAGGTGTTTAACTGGCCGGGCGCGGGGCATATCCATATTGATTCGCTGGCCGCCCGCGATTACCCGGTGCTGATGGGATTCACCCTGTTTCTGGCGGTATTAACCATTGTTGGCAACTTGATTGCCGATGTGCTGTACGCGTGGGCCGACCCGCGCATTCGCGTGAGGTCGTGATGTTCGGTTCCCTTTTCTCAACGAATCGCCGCCTGCGCAAGGCGGAAATTCCGGCGCTGGCGCTGGCCACGCCCTCTCCGTGGCGTCAGGCGTGGAAAGCGCTGCGCCACAATCATCTGGCGATGTTGTGTCTGGTTCTGCTGGTGGTCATGACCATCTGGTGCGTGTTGGGGCCGGTGTGGTCGCCGTGGAAAGATGACGCCACTGACGCGCTGATGATTAATAAACCGCCTGGCGCAGCGCACTGGCTGGGCACCGATTTTCTTGGCCGCGATATTTATACCCGCCTGCTGCTTGCCGGGCGTATCTCGCTGATTATTGGCCTGTTGACCATGCTGCTTTCGGTGGCGCTGGGCTACCTGCTGGGCGCGATCTCCGGTTATGTCGGCGGCTGGACGGACAAACTGATTATGCGCCTTGCGGATCTGGTGATGACGATCCCCAGCCTGCCGCTGCTGATTGTCGCCGGGGCGATGTTGTCAGAGCTCGATTTCTCGCCCGATTCGCGCATCTACATGGTGGTGGTGATGCTCAGCCTGCTGGAGTGGCCAAAGCTGGCGCGGCTGGTGCGCGGACAAATCCTCTCGCTGCGCGAACGCGATTTTATGTTGGCGACGCAGGTACTGGGCCTCTCTTCGCGCCGCCGCCTGTTCGGCCATCTGTTACCGAACACCATTCCCATTCTGGTGGTGATGGCGACGATGGCGGTGGCAAATGCCATTCTGATGGAATCTGCGCTCAGCTATCTCGGCCTTGGCGTCGTACCGCCAACACCGTCGTGGGGTAATATGATGGATGCGGCCAACAGCCTGATCGATTTTCAGCGTCGCCCGTGGCTGTGGATGCCGCCGGGTATCGCCATTTTTCTGACCGTCATCGCCATTAACGTGCTGGGCGATGGCCTGCGCGATGCGCTGGATCCGAAGATGAAACGGAGCCTGAAATGAGCGAGCCGCTAATTACCTTTAACAACTTATCCATCTCCTTCGCCAGCGAGCAGGGGCGCGTGCGCGCTGTGCAGAATGTCTCATTTGCCATTCAGGCCGGGCAAACCATTGGCGTGGTGGGTGAATCCGGCTGCGGCAAAAGCGTTACCGCCATGTCGCTGATGGGGCTGTTACCGCCGCAGGTTGCGCGTATCGACGGTGGAGAAATCCGCTTTCAGGGCACCGATCTGCTGCGTCTGAAGCCATCGAAAATGGCCGATCTGCGTGGTAATCAGTTAGCGATGATTTTTCAGGAGCCGATGACGGCGCTCAACCCGGTGCTGACCATCGGCGAGCAGCTCTGTGAACCGCTGATTCGCCATCGCGGTGAAACAGCAAAAGCGGCCTGGTCGCATGCCACGCAACTGATCGCCGATGTCGGGCTGGCGCGGGCGGAGAGCCTGATGAGCAGCTATCCGCACCAGCTTTCCGGCGGCATGTTGCAGCGCATCATGATTGCCATGGCGCTAAGCTGCCAGCCAAAACTGCTGATTGCCGACGAGCCAACCACGGCGCTGGATGTCACCGTGCAGGCGCAAATCCTGCGCTTACTGCGTGACCAGGCGCGGGCGCAGCAGATGGCGCTGATGCTTATCACCCATGATTTGGGCGTTATCGCGCAGATGGCGGAACACGTCGTAGTGATGTACGCCGGACGCATCGTTGAGCAAGGTCCGACCGCCGACGTGCTGCGCAACCCGTTGCACCCTTATACCAAAGGGCTGATCGCGTCGCGCCCTGTTCCGGGCGAGCGCCGACGCCGCCTCTATTCGATTCCCGGCCAGGTGCCGGATCTGGCCGAACTGCCGCCGTACTGCGCGTTCTACGATCGCTGCGAACGCGCTACGCCGCAGTGCCGCGCGGGCATTCCGCCGCTGATCGGGCAAACGCGGCAAGCCGCATGTATTCACACTGAGTTAGCGGAGCCGGTTGCATGAGCCAGCAATATGTCATTGAAGTAGATGGTCTGAAAAAGCACTTCCCGCTGCGCAACGGGCTGTTTGGTCAGGAAACCGGACAGCTACGCGCCGTGGATGGCGTCAGTTTTAACATTCGACCCGGCACCATTTTTGGCCTGGTGGGCGAATCCGGCAGCGGTAAAACCACCGTCGGACGCACGCTGCTGGGGCTGTATGACAAAACGGCGGGTAGCGTGAAGTATCGCGGGCAAGAGTTGCAGGATTTGACGCCGAAACAGATGCGTGCGCTGCGCCCGAAAATCCAACTGGTGTTTCAGGATCCTTACAGCTCGCTGAACCCGCGCATTCGCATTGGCGATGCGATCGGCGAAGCGATGCTGGAACACAAGCTGTGCAGCAAAGCGGAACTGCGCGACAAAGTGCTGGAGGTGATGAAAATCTGTGGCCTGGCGCCGCAGCATTACAACCGCTTTCCCCATGAGTTCTCCGGCGGCCAGCGCCAGCGTATTGGCATTGCCCGCGCGCTGATCCTCAACCCGGATTTTATTATCGCCGACGAACCCATTTCGGCGCTGGATGTCTCCATCCAGGCGCAAATCATTAATCTGTTCTCCGATCTGCGCGATGAGCACGGCGTCACCTTTCTGTTTATCTCTCACGATCTTGGTGTCGTGGAACATTTGTGTGATGACGTGGCGGTGATGTATCTGGGGAAACTGGTGGAAACCGCCAGCCGCGATGCGCTGTTCAGCCAGCCGCTGCACCCTTACACCCAGGCGCTGCTGACGGCGGTGCCGACGCTCGACCCGGAAAGCGAACCCGTGGCGGTGGTGCAGGGAGAAATACCCGATCCGTCACGCCCGCCCTCCGGTTGCCGTTTCTCTTCACGCTGCCCGCAGGCAACGGAACGCTGCCGCATTGAAATTCCGGAACTGCGCGAAGTGCGCCCTGGTCATCAGGTGGCGTGCCACTGGGTGGAGTCGGGGCAATAAAAAATATGCTCCGGCATAGGCGGAGGTTTTTCAGATGCGCCTATAAGACTTTGTTACCAGCCGCGCCCTAACAGGCGCACACGATCTGACATTCGCATTAAACTTCGTTCCTTATGACCCGTAAACGCGCATCCCGGATAAGGAATAGATAACTGCTTACCCATTTTATCCTCTTCAAGCGGGTGCTTTATGTGTGCTTGTATCATCGCTGGAGTCCCCTTTATTCTCGTAACAACGCCGCTAAATGTGCAGTGCGAGATGTTTCCTGCTCTTCCCGTTACAGTAAATCGCATAGCTGTTGGCGCTGTCGTTGCAGTGCGCTATCGGTGCGGCTGCGTGGCCACGACAAGGTAATGGGCAGTGTGGTACGAATTCGTCCTGGATGCGGCGACATGACGACTACATGATCTGCAAGGTAAATAGCCTCCTCTACATCATGGGTCACCAGCAGAATACTCAACGAAGTTTGCTGGCGAATCGTCACCAGCATGTCCTGCAATTGCTGACGTTTTAAGGCGTCCAGTGCACCGAAAGGTTCATCCAGCAGCAATATCTCTGGTTTAGCGGCAAGCCCACGGGCAATCGCCACCACTAATTCATTAATTCGGAGACAAGTCTCTAAACTAATGGATTAAACAACACAAACAAAAGCATTTAAAAACATAACAATATGATTAATAGTTTTAGAAAATCAGGGACTGCGGTGACCCATCACTTAATCCTTATGCTGGCCCGGCTGTCACCGAAACAAGGGGTAAATCCGCTTCATACCTGGCCCAACTATCCTCTAACAAAATCCACGCCATCGCGTGGATTTTATGAGGGGGTGCCTTAAAGGGATTATGAGCACAATTACCGATTAAATCGCTGTCTGGCGCTATCCGTTACAGGTGTGAAGAATGACACGAGAGTGCCCTCCGGGTCGCGGAATTGTAGTGTCCTGTTCCCCCAGGGCATATCCTTTGGCTCATGGACAAACGCCACACCGTATTCTTTTAATCTGTTAAATTGATGGTCTACATCTTCTACCAGAAACTCAAGGATTGCGGATTGGTTCGCGGCTGGTTTTGCGCACCCTTCCTTAAACAATGCCACCGTTTCTTCGCTTCCAATGGCTATTACGGCCCCCGGGGTTACAATTTCGGCAAAAACCGGGGCAAGCCATTCAGCGCTAACACCTGTAACGAATTCATAAAACTCAACAACTGTATTGATGTCTTGCACAATGAGTCGGGTAGAAACTAATTTCATAGAATATTCTCCAGGTTGCGGCAGGAACAGCATCAGGAGGTATCATCATTCATATCTACTGACACCGTGGTGGCAACAGGAAAAAATAAATGAGACGTGCGGACAGGCTTTTCCAGATAATCCAAATACTTCGCAGGAAAAAGCTACCGGTTACTGCAGCAAGGCTGGCAGAAGAACTTGAGGTGTCTAAGCGCACGATTTATCGGGATATTGCCGACCTGGCCGGGCAACGGGTTCCTGTAGAGGGAGAAGCGGGAACAGGATACATACTGCGCTCAGATTACGATCTGCCCCCCTTAATGTTTACCGCAGAAGAACTAGAGGCGGTCTTTTTGGGGGTTGAATTAGTGAAACACCTGCCGGATGCCACCCTTGCTAACAATGCAAATGATGTCCTGTCTAAAATAGCTTCGGTGATTCCTGACAAGTTGATGTGTTTTTTAAATGACGCAGCCGTTGCCGTTAAACCCGAAAACTCTGGCATAGAGAAAGTAGACACTCGCCTGATCCGGGCGGCGATACGCGATAGCCGGAAAATGTTTCTGGAGTACCGTGCCGCAGATGGAACGATATCGAAAAGGATTATTTGGCCGATCATATTAGGATATGACCTGACGCATTGCTTGCTCATCGCATGGTGTGAGGAAAAACTGGACTTCCGCCATTTCCGTGCTGACCGCATGTTGAATATTGTTGTGCTCAACGAAAAAATTGGCATCGATAAAAAAAGCCTCAGGATGAAATGGGAAAAATGGCGTAGCTCCCAGGGCTACGATATTTAAAATTAACCTTACATAATATGTATGCTGTTTTTCAGAAAACGTTATTGCAATCAAATAAAATATATTTCAGCTTCCGGCTGCGGCACATAGCCGTTAAGCGCTTGAAAGCGTGCAGAATAAGAGCACTTATGTTATAATTTCATTTTATGCGTTGAAAAAGGTTAAATCTTGAAAACGGCAAATTTTTCCGAACTGATAAAGATAGCCGCTCTGCAGCTTTTCAGAGAAAAGGGATTCAGCAATGTTTCCACGCGTGATTTAACACAAAAACTTAATATTTCCAGAAGCCATATTTATCATTATTACCGTGACTGGGAAACGTTAAAAAAAGCGACTGTTGAATATATGTTTGACGGTGATATACAAGAGTGCAAGGAAACCCTGAAAGCCTCGCCAGGGATGAGCGCTACCGACAGAGTTAAGCTCTATATCAGTACGCTATTACCTGACGCCCCCTCCGCACACTGGCTGCTCTACCTTGAACTCTGGCCGATGGCTGCGCGTGATGCTGATTATGCTACCCTGGTGCATAATCAATCTCTTCAATGGATCAATATTCTTGAAGACATCATCGGCTATGGCCTTGATGAAGGCGAATTCCTTTCAGTAAACGCCTCTGTATCAGCCAGACAAATAAACGCATTAATAGATGGATATTCCAGTATGCTGATCCTCGACTATTCAGAGAAAAAGAGAACTGATTTTCTTGATGAAATATCTGAACTTTCTTTTAAAATCCTTGGAAAATTCTCCTGAGCACGTATGAAAACGTGCTGTAGAAATTAGTTCTTTTTTATACCAAAATAGCCAAGAATTCGCTGCATCTTACTTCCCGCTGTGGTATTACCTGCAGCGGCAGTGTCTATCCAGGTCTCATCGGCTTCGGGATGCGGCCCTGATAATATGACGTTTCCTTTGCCATATTTATAACTGGCGATGGCTATATCTCCATTCTCGTAATACGCGATCGCCTGGAACCCATTGCCTGAGGTGGTGTTGTTGAGATAGGGGCCATCCTGGAAGTAAAAAGCTTCTTGCTTATTATTCCATTTGATTTGCAAGGTGTAATCTCCCTCATCCCTGGCGCGTGAATCAGGTCTTCCCACTTCTGACTCAAGGGGGGCGTCAATGAGCCCTATCCAGTCTTTATCGGCAAGATAGGCCCCCATGCAAATGCCAATAAAATCTTTGCCATTTTTCACGAACTGACGAATAGCCTCAGCACCTTCATCGCCAATAACCTCATAAGAACCAGGAATATCCTGACCGCCGCCAGGCTGAATATAGATATCAAATTTCTTTAGCGTTTGCTCATTGAGTTTTAGCTTTTCTTTTTCACCCACATAAGAAATATGCAGTGGCAAACCAGTGCCGACGAGAGATTTAACAACCATTTCGGAACACCCCGGACATCCAGCCTGGCCCCGATAAACAGCGACATTATAACCCTTTGACGTAGCAGCATTTGCTAAGGTCGGTGCGGTGAGAATAGCGAAAGCAAACGCCACGGTTAACCTATTTGTTTTCTTTAACTTCGTTGTCTGGAAAAAATGTGACATAGCGGTATCTCCCCTGGTCATGGCGTGTTTTTTATTAATCCCTGAGAATGACTTTTACGCTACCTCAAAGGATTACGTTAAATTAGAGCGGTTGCTCAAATTTATCTTTACCGTTGAGTTTGTCAACAGTTTTCGGGATCAATTGAAAAAGTCTTTCGTCATAAAAATGTAACCTAAATTATTTTGTTTATATTTTTTAAAGAGATATAGATATACCAGCGAAAAGAGATGGCGTGCGGCTGGCCGATCTGCGTCTCTCCAGGGCATCGCGGCAGGATGCATTCCTAAAAGCACAGACGCTGCCCCTCTCTTTGGATATAAGTCTCCTGAGGCAGCAATAAGTTATTTATCGGTACAATAAATTTGCTCAACAAGCCGCTACACAGAAAACCAGGCGTGTCTTAACAACCGGGTAAATATGAAGCCATCAATTTTGCCATATTTTCCGCGCCGTTCATCGCAATGCTAAGTTGAAGATTACGTGCACTTTCTTGCGCTGCAGATCGTGCACGCACGAACATTCTTGCCTCATAGCGCTTAATAGCCTCAGCAGGATTGTTACCCGACACTAACTCGCAGGCCAGTTCTGACGCATCGAGCATAGCCAGATTGGCGCCAGCACCCGCAAAGGGTGACATAAGATGTGCAGCATCCCCCAGCAGGGTAATAGTGGCATTATTTTCCCATTGGATCCCTACAGGAAGCATATTAATGGGGCGCAGTAAAAATGCCCCTTCACTCGCCTGAATGAAATTTCTCAGCGCAGGGGCCCAGTCAGCGAAGAGGGTCTCCAGCGCCTCACGTGTTTCTGTCGGGCAGAGTGACTGGACATTTCTTTGATCGCTATTTTCAGGTAATCGTAAAGCAATATACAGACGGATTTTATTATCGCCATTACGCTGCGCAATCAGCCCTTTATTGTCAGAAAGCGCCATAAAACTCCCCTTACCCACCATTGCAGAAATAACCGGGAATGCACTGTCTGGATTCAGTATTTCTGTTTCGATAAAGCTTACACCTGAATAAAAAGGCTCCTCAGAGGTCAATAACGGGCGGATCCGCGAACCTGCGCCATCCGCGCCGACAAGAATATTTGCCTGGACCTGCATACCATTTTCAAAAAAAAGCGAATGGCTACCCTTTGCCGCAGGTTGCGTACTGACAAGACGATGATCCCAGCGTATGCGGTCTGGCTCCAGAGAATCAATCAACAGATCCCGCAGTTGCTTACGGTCTATTTCCGGACGATCAAAATTATCTTCCGCAACCGACTCCTCCCAAAAACAGTGACCCGTTTTATCCACAATGCGCATTTGCTGCCCTTCCGGCCTTGCAAGGGCGTGAAACTTTTCTTCTAAACCCGCCGCTTTTATCGCAACCTGCCCGGAATCAGCGTGTATATCCAGTGTCCCTCCCTGGTCACGTGCATAGCGTGATGCATCCCGTTCAAAGACCACAGCGTCTAAGCCGTTTTGTTGAAGAATGCGAGCCAGTGTCAGTCCACCAATGCCCCCACCGACAATGGCGATTTCATGCGATTCGGTCATACTGTGTTCCTCTTTATTCATTAAAATCAGAGAAATAGTCAATGATTAAGAGAGTAAGGTCCTGGACGGACGCAAGATCTCCCGTTACTCAAGGCAAAGTGAGCATGGTCGAACCATAAATCCTTCGACGTTATGGTGACCGGGTACATCTTCGTGATGGTTTAAGTTGACATATCAACCTTTACAGTGGCAGAGTTGACATGTCAACTTTGCTTAACGATGGCTACCCTATGAAAAAAGAAGATCTGACCCAAAGTGAAATGAATGCGTGGCGGGGGTTTCGCCGAATGGGCGAAGTGATTGCCTCTCGTATAGGCCGCGAAATAACACAAAAAACGGGATTATCATCCGCTGATTTTACGATCCTGATGCAACTCAGCATGAATGGCGGTAACCATCAGCGCCAGTGCGATATACAGACTTTCCTTGAATGGGATAAGACGCGTTTGTCTCATCAATTGTCCCGCATGGAAACGCGAGGATTAATCGAGAAAAAAAGCAAGGGCGGGAATGGTTCATTTATCAGCATGACAGATAAAGGTCGTCTTCAGCTCTCCATGGCTCAGCCCGTGCATCAAAACGGGATTTATGAACATTTTGCAAAATGGCTAAGCGAAGAAGACCTTGAAGCAATGATACGGATAACGGACATTCTGCGTAATTCGTCGAAATAATAAAAGCTAAATACTCTCACTCTTTACCGGGGCTGATGGTTGCTGGTTTATCTGGCAAAAAAAAGAAAACTATCTCCTTCCATGGAAATAGTGTGCGCGGATGATAAAAAAACACAGACCTGGCGTTAAATTTATAGTTTCAACCGACGACATCAGACATAATATTTGTGCCAGGATAGTCTCAAACATACTTAAGCGATAAAAGAGATGATAATGACAATAGAGTGGCGATTACTTTTTCTGCGGCCGTTTTAACAAAAACGCCATCGGTATGCACAACAGAATCGATACCATCAACACTAAGTATGTTTCATTATAGGCCAATACAGACGACTGCTGCGCGATCATTTTTACCAGTTGAGCCGCCGATATTACATGGCTATCCCCGCCCACGGAGGATCCTGCAAGCGCCTCGAACTTAGACTGAGCCACCGGAGAACTGGCATGTACTGACTCTCTGAGAACAGTATTATGGAATGCTTCTCTTCTGTCTAAAAATGTCCCTATCAGCGCAAGTCCTATTGCCCCACCTAAGTTACGCGCCATATTATATAAACCAGCGGCATCACCCGACTCTTCTTTTGTCACCGCCGCCATTGCCGCCTGATTTAGTGGCATCATACAGAGCATTTGCGCGGTGCCGCGAACCAGTTGTGAAATGACAAAACTATCCCCTGAGCTTTGTATGCTAAGTGACGTATCCATAAAACAACTTATTGCAAATAGCACCAGGCCAGGAATAACGATCAGCCTGATATCCACCTTCGTCACCAGACGGGGCAAAATATACATTAATAATAATGCGGGTATCCCGGCAAGTAACAATACACCACCGGATTGCTCAGCATTATACCCTGCGATATGTGAAAGGAATTGCGGTACCAGGTAGGCAATGCCATAAAGCACAATCCCGGTAACGAATATAATGATGATGACTGAGGAGAAACTTTTATTCCTAAATAGCCTGAGGTTTAACACGGGTTTTTCAACATATATTTGCGACATGATAATCATCAACAAGCCTGTCACCGAAATCATGCTGAGCCTGCAAATCATTGTTGATTCAAACCAGTTTTCTCGCTGTCCTTCTTCCAGAATCGCTATCAATGTACTGAGGCCAAGCGCCAGACCCGCAATTCCTAACCAATCCGCTTTAACAAACTCATGCGATTTAATTTTCTCTGCAGGTAATCCGCAAAGTAGCATGACTAACATGACGAGACAGATTGGCCCATTAATAAAAAAACACCATGACCAGTTTGCATTTTCAGTAAGCCAGCCCCCGACAAGGCTTTGTTGAATAAATAAGATTTCGTGCGAACGACCCTGTAGCTGGCTGGATTTTCAGGCAATACGCACGCTTT
>OKVY01000098.1_pt1 | contig 51405 bp, 47 predicted proteins | sample 1606931 | NCBI WGS metagenome assembly OKVY01 (sample SAMN03281017, study PRJEB24777) | human gut metagenome | isolation source: fecal sample PR221 from 1 month old male Chinese infant, caesarean... | reverse complement strand
TAGGGATGATAGATATACATAATATTGATTTACAAAAACATCAAGCTGAAATTGGATATTGGATATCAGAAAAATATGAAAATCAAGGTTTTGTAAAGCAGGGATTAAAAGAATTAATAAAAATCATTCCATCCAAATTTAAAATTGATAAGCTTTTGATTTATATAGATGTTGATAATGTTAAAAGTAAGTTTATACCAATCAGTTTAGGTTTTAAAAAGGAAAGCGAAATCTCCCAATTCGAGTTCTATAATGGATCCTATCATGATTTTCAAATTTATGGACTAAATGTGAACGAAGGAAATATAGCAAATGATTAAAGTGAATTTTTTTACAAATAAATAATAATCAGAGAGTTTTGATTTTACCCCATTATCTAGGTATGATGTAAGAGTTAGTACTGAACAGCAGAAAAGGAAAAATTTTTCTGACCCCATATCATTGCTTATTGGTTTATTTTTGTAATTAAGATCTTGAATATACAATATGAGTGCACAATAAAAACTCATAAGATTTTCTAGTAAAATAGAATTGAACGAACTAGTTACGAAAGGAAATCTTATGAGCTACCATCATTTTACCATAGACGAGCGTGAAAGTATTCTCATTTACCGTACGCAAGGCCTAAATTTTTCTCAAATTGCTAAGTTACTTCATCGTCATCCGTCTAGTATTAGTCGTGAGTGGAAGCGACATCTAAAAGAAGGAAGCTATTCTCCAAGTCATGCACAGGAATCTTACCATCTGGCTAAATCACACTGTGGCCGGAAACGTATGCTTGAAATAGATCACAATTTAAGCAATACCGTCAAACATCTATTTCTCGATTACCAATGGTCTCCTGAAGAAATAGAAGGTCAGTTGCGATTAGAGTACGGAAAAACTGTTATTAGTTATCAAACAATCTATAGAGCCATTTACAGAGGTCATTTTGATGATAACTCACTATCTCATGGTGCTCGTGGTGTCATTCGAAAACTCCGTCATCGTGGTAAAACACGCCATACAAAAGGTTATGTCGAAAATATAGGGAAAATCTCTATATCTCATACAATTCACGAAAGACCAGAAGATGCTAATAACCGAACTAGAATAGGAGATTGGGAAGTCGATACTGTTGCAGGTAAAACTGGAAAAGCTTGTTTAGTGACTCTAACTGACCGTTATTCTCGTTTTCTAAAAATCCAGAAGGTAGCTGTCAAGAAAAGCAAGTTGGTAATAGAAGCTATGGTAAAAATGTTAGAGCCCTTGACGAAGCATACAGTAACTCCTGATAGAGGGAAAGAATTCACTTATCATCAGAAATTGAGCAATCAATTGAACATTGAAGTCTATTTTCCTGACCCCCATGCTCCATGGCAACGAGGAACCAATGAGAACACGAATGGATTACTTAGAGAATATTTTCCAAAAGGGAGTGATCTAACATTGGTTGATAATCAGACTATTCAGCTGTGGGAGAACAAACTTAATAATAGGCCACGAAAATGTCTTAACTGGAAAACACCTTATGAAGTATTCTATGGGGAAAGTATGCACTTAATTTGACAATTCAAGGGAAATAAAAAGACAATACTATATAAAAAGTCTAGAGGCGAACTATATGAAGTATCTGAAATATAGTTTCAATTTTTTGAAAGTATAAGAAATAAGAAAATCTGTCAAAATGCTTTTAAAGCAACGATATAATACTGAAAATATAGATATTGAAAAAACCAAAGGGAATCTTCCAAATCAAGGGGTTATCTTAAATGACTAACATAACATTTTCACAAGTTCAAAAGAGTTTTCACAAGAAGTTGGTGTTAGACATTCCTGATTTTCAAGCGGATTCAGGTGAAATCTTCTCCATCGTTGGTGGCAATGGTGCCGGTAAATCGACTTTTATCAAGCTCTTGGCAGGGATTTTTTTGCAGGATAAGGGCGAGGTTCGTGTCTATGGCGTTTCTAATCGCTCCAAGAAAATCCACTCGCTGGTCAAGTTTGTCTTGGAGAGCGGGCAGGGGTTGTACAGTTATTTGACAGCTATGGAAAATCTCCAATATTTTCTAGGCTTGAATGGGATTGCCTTGTCTCATATCAAGGCAGAGGTGGATATCTTGTGTGACCAGCTGGCGTTTACCCCTTATAAGGACACGCTGGTTTCAGAACTGTCCCAGGGCAACCGTCAGAAATTGACCTTAATCTTAGCTTTAGTACAGAAACCGAAAGTACTCTGTTTGGATGAGCCGACTAATGGGCTAGATTTGCTGGCAAAAAAACAGCTGATGACTCTTTTGCAGGATTATGCTCGTTATCATCAAGCAAGTATTTTCATCACCAGTCATGACGCTAGTTTTATCGAGAAGGTCAGCACTCGGGTGGTGGTAATTCAGGAGGGGCGGCTTTATCGTGAAGGAACCTTTGAGGAGATTTTTGGTAATGTCCACCAGCATGAAGTTTATCACTTGCTTCTAGATAAGAGTGCAGAAAGTGTACTGAGACAAAGCTTTCATGAGCTGGACTACAAGGTGCTTGATGATGGGATTTCGGTAGAGACCAGAAATCCAGACCTTTATCGGCTATTGCTAGAAGAAACGGAAGTCTTGCAGTTCACCCGAGAATCTGCCTCTTTGGAAGATTTGCTGTATGAGGTGCTCAAATGATGCTATCAGCGATTGGGCGAGAGTTTAGTCGTCAACTCAGCGAATACAAACAGTTCAAAGTCAATCTTCTCTTTGCCAACCTGGGAATTTTCTTTCTAGTTACGGGTTTTCTGACCTATTTTGACAGCCAGCAAGATACTTTTGAGTTGTTTATCTTGCTTTTTACTTGGTATTTTTCTAGCCACAGTATCACCCATCCAACCTATTTTATCGAGGATGAGATTGCAGACCGCACCATTATCAACGTGATTCAGAGTCGGCGAAGCATCTTTGGCATGCTTTTTATCAAAATTATCGTACAGATTTTGTTGGACTTGGTCAAGGCCATTCCTTTGTTTTGCTTGGTTGCCTTGGTTCAGCAGATTGACTTTCCTACTGACTGGGTCGTTACATTTGTTACTTTTCTTCTGTCCTTTGTGGTTATTGCGTCCCTTTATGGTCTAGGCTTTCTCTTTGCCAGTTTTTCCTTTGTCTTTACAAAAATTTCCAGTATTACTAGCCTCCTTGCTTACGGGATTCTCTTTTTGGCTGGTTTTCAGGAACAATCGAGCCATTTGATTGCTACTTTAACTCGTTTCTTGCCTTTTCATCTCTTGGTGAGTTTTATCCGCCAACCAAGTTGGTTCGTTCTTTTATTATTACTGGGATACGGTTTGATTTACTGGCTCTTGGGTTACTTGTGCTTTCAAACTTGTTTGACCTATGCCAAAAAGAAGGGAAGTTTGTTCCATGTATAATGAAGTGAAGCGATTTTATCTCTTTCGCAAGAGACGCTGGGCGGATACCCTGTTTGACACCCTCTACCACGTCATTTTCATTCTTGGTTTTTATAGCCTTTTGAGGGGAAATTCTGACTTTCAGTTGACCTATTTCTATTATTATTTCATCTTGACCCATGTGGTTTCCTTGGGAAATGAAGAGTTGGAGTACGAGATTCGGTCTGGGCAATCTTTTGGCACCCAGTATGCTTTGCAATCAGTATATAGAATTTACCTGCAACGAGCAGTGGTTTACTTTGTTTGGTTGTCTTTGATCTTCTGGATTGCTCTGCTTTTGATTCATCAGGGTTTACCAACTCACTTTTCTTTGAAGGTCATCAGTTTCCAAGGACTGCTCGTGGTACTGATTGGTTTCCTGATTTTCCTCGGCTATTATCTTGTCATGATTCGACTGACCATCCGCTTCCAACGGATTTCAGTCTTGGTAGATTTTCTAAACACCGTGCTCTTATTCTACTCCGGACTCGTCTTTCCAGTGGTGAGTTTTGGGAATTTGAAGAAATTATTTGATGGGATTATAAGAAATTAAGGATTCTTTTTCAATGCAGAATCCTTTTTCTATTGAAATCTTCTTTTAATTCCTATCCTCTGAGACGGTGAAGGTGATATACTCCCACTTACAGTGGACAGTGAAAATACTATAATTCACTAGAAGTGAATTGCCACCCAAAAGAAGTCCAAAATCTGTTGAAAAAACTAAGAGTAGTTCAACTCTATCTAAACGAAGAGAAGTCTGTGATTATCTTGCTAGAAGATATAAGATTGGTCAAACAACCATTAAATGATGAATCTGTAAGCATAAGCAAGATGTTTTTTTATTTGATAAATTGTAAAATATAGTGCAACAAAAAACTCATAGCTTTTCATTGGTGTAAACTGTAAGTAATCACATAAACAGAACTCGAGGAAAAACTATGAGCTACTCTCATCTTAAAAGCAAAAATTTTTCTGACTCCATAACATTGCTTATTGGTTTATTTTTTAAATAAGATATAAAAAATCCCCACCAGAAAGAAATTCTGGTGGGGTATTTGGTGGGGAACCAAATATAATTAATTAGATTTTAGCGTTTTAAAACAATTCAAAATGCTGTTAAATCAATCAAGTCACTTTAAATTAGGTTTATAATTTATTCCCACTCTACAGTTGCAGGTGGTTTACTTGTAATATCGTAGACGATACGGTTAACGTGGTCAACTTCGTTAACGATACGTACAGAAATCTTTTGAAGAACTTCCCATGGAAGTTTTGCAAAGTCAGCTGTCATACCGTCAATTGAAGTGATAGCACGGATAGCGATAGTGTAGTCATAAGTACGGCCATCACCCATAACACCGACAGAGCGAACGCCTGTGTTAACAGTGAAGTATTGCCATACATCACGATCAAGACCGGCTTTTGCAATTTCTTCACGAAGGATAGCATCAGACTCACGAACAGTTTCAAGTTTCTCTTCAGTGATTTCACCCATAACACGGATGGCAAGTCCTGGTCCTGGGAAAGGTTGACGCCAAACGACTTCATCAGGCATTCCCATTTCAGTACCAAGGGCACGAACTTCATCTTTGAAGAGGGTGTTGAGTGGTTCAATCAATTCGAACTGCATGTCTTCTGGAAGACCACCAACATTGTGGTGAGATTTGATTGTTTGAGCTGTCTCAGTACCTGATTCAATAATATCAGTGTAGAGTGTTCCTTGAGCTAGGAAGTCTACACCTTTAAGTTTGCTTGCTTCGTCATCAAAGACGTAAACAAACTCGTTACCGATGATTTTACGTTTTTTCTCAGGATCATCAACACCAGCCAAGAGGTCTAGGAAGCGTTTAGAAGCATCAACACGGATAATGTTAAGGCCAAATTTACCTCCAAGCATCTCCATAACTTGGTCACCTTCACCTTTACGGAGAAGACCGTGGTCAACGAAGATACATGTCAATTGATCTCCGATTGCTTTTTGCAAAAGGACACCAACAACAGATGAGTCAACCCCACCTGAGAGTCCAAGAAGGACTTTTCGGTCACCAACTGTTTCACGGATTTGTGCAATTTGCATATCTACGAAGTTAGCCATTGACCAGTCACCTTTGGCACCACAGATACCAAAAGCAAAGTTTTTCAAGATATCGTTACCATATACAGAGTGACGAACTTCTGGGTGGAATTGGATACCGTAGAAGTTTTTCTCAGTATTTTCCATTGCGGCGAATGGGCAATCTACTGAGTCACCAACAAGATGGAAACCTTCTGGAATTTCTGTAACAGCATCACCGTGGCTCATAAGAACGACTTGTTCTTCAGGAGTTCCTGCAAAGAGTTCTGATTGGGCACGAAGGCGAAGTGTTGATTGGCCATACTCACGGTTACCAGCTTCACCAGCAGGAACAACTTTACCACCAAGTTTGTGGGTCAACAGTTGCATTCCGTAACAGATACCAAGAATTGGAATACCAAGTTCAAAAATTTCTTCGTCAATACCAAATGCATCTTCGGCATAAACAGAGTTAGGACCACCTGAAAGTACGATACCGATAGGATCGATGGCACGGACTTCATCAGCGGTAATTTTATGGCTTTTCAATTCAGAGAAAACGCCAAATTCACGAATACGACGTGCAATCAGCTGATTGTATTGGCTACCATAGTCTAGAACAATGATTTTCTGCACATCATTCAAAGTAGAAATGTCAGTCATTATTACCCTTTCTTTTTACGTCACACATGGACTCTTATGCAATCATTGTATCACAATTTTAAGGACTTAGCACCTAGATTTATACGATGAACTGTAAGTCTTGTCGTCACCTTTACAATTCTATTAGTTTTTTTGTAAAATAGGGGTAAAGAAGGGGGTATTAGATGCTACCAGCATATATTCGCATACATGATAAGATTAAGGCAGATGTTGATGATGGCACTTGGAAAATCGGGCAACGTCTCCCTAGCGAGCGGGATCTTTGCGACACTTTTGATGTGAGTCGTATGACTGTGCGTCAGGCCATAACACTTTTAGTAGACGAGGGTATTTTAGAACGTAAACCAGGCAGTGGTACTTTTGTGGCCAGCAGTCGAGTTAAGGAAAAGATGCGTGGAACCACGAGTTTCACAGAGATTGTTAAATCCCAAGGCAAGAAACCGTCTAGTGAGCTCATTTCTTATAAACGTGTGCATCCCAATGAATTTGAAATCAAGAATTTAGGTGTCCTACCACAGTCCTATGTGATTCGTATGGAACGTGTTCGTTTTGCGGACGATCTTCCAGTTGCCTATGAGATTGCCAGTATCCCTGAGAAGATTATCCGAGGTTTCAAGGAATCAGAAATTACGGAACATTTCTTCAAGACCTTAACTGATAACGGCTATGAAATAGGGAAAAGTCAGCAGACCATATCAGCTAGTTTGGCTAATAGTAGTTTAGCCAAGCACCTCAAGGTTAAGACTGGTGATGCTCTCCTGAGTTTGACACAAATTTCCTTCCTCCAAGACGGTCAGGCTTTCGAATATGTACGAAGTTACTATGTTGGCGACCGTTTTGAATTTTATTTGGAGAACAATTAGAAGTCACCGCTTTTTTCTGCACAAGAATCGTGCTAACACCATGATTTTATGGTAAAATGGAGCTTATGGAAATTGAAAAAACCAATCGCATGAATGCCCTTTTTGAGTTCTATGCTGCACTGTTAACAGATAAACAGATGAACTATATTGAGCTCTATTATGCGGATGATTACAGTTTGGCAGAAATTGCCGAGGAATTTGGTGTGAGTCGTCAGGCAGTATATGATAACATCAAGCGTACTGAGAAGATTTTAGAAGCTTACGAGATGAAATTACATATGTATTCAGATTACATCGTCCGTAGCCAAATTTTTGATGATATCATGGAAAAATACCCAGACGATAGCTATCTTCAGGAACAAATTGCTGTGCTTAGCAGCATTGATAATAGAGATTAGATTCAAGCAGAAAGTAAGAGAGGAAATGATATATGGCTTTTGAAAGCTTAACGGAACGCTTGCAAGGCGTTTTCAAAAATTTAAGACGTAAAGGAAAACTTTCAGAGAAAGAAGTTCAAGAAGTCACTAAAGAGATTCGTTTGGCACTTCTTGAAGCAGACGTAGCGCTACCAGTCGTTAAGACGTTTATCAAACGTGTTCGTGAACGTGCTGTAGGTCACGAAATCATTGATACTCTTGATGCTTCACAACAAATTATCAAGATTGTTAATGAAGAATTGACAGAGATTCTTGGGTCTGAAACATCTGAAATTGAGAAATCTCCAAAGATTCCAACAATCATTATGATGGTGGGTCTCCAAGGGGCTGGTAAGACAACCTTTGCTGGTAAATTAGCTAATAAGTTGATCAAGGAACAAGAAGCCCGTCCAATGATGATTGCGGCGGACATCTATCGTCCAGCAGCCATTGATCAGTTGAAGACTTTGGGGCAACAAATCAATGTTCCTGTTTTTGATATGGGAACAGAGACACCAGCAGTTGAGATTGTCAAAAATGGTTTGGAACAAGCGCGTGCCAATAAGAATGACTATGTCTTGATTGATACGGCTGGTCGTTTGCAGATTGACGAGACTCTCATGCAAGAGTTGCATGATATTAAGGATTTTGCTCATCCAAACGAAATTCTCTTGGTTGTGGATAGCATGATTGGTCAGGAAGCTGCTAACGTTGCCAAGGAGTTCAACGAACAGCTAGATATCACTGGTGTTGTTCTTACTAAAATTGATGGGGACACACGTGGTGGTGCGGCTCTTTCTATTCGTGAGATTACCGGCAAGCCAATCAAATTTACGGGTACAGGTGAGAAAATTACGGATATCGAGACTTTCCACCCAGACCGTATGTCAAGTCGTATTTTGGGTATGGGTGACCTTCTTACCCTTATCGAAAAAGCTTCTCAAGAGTATGATGAGAAAAAATCTCTTGAGTTGGCTGAAAAGATGCGTGAAAACACCTTTGACTTCAATGACTTCATCGACCAATTAGACCAAGTACAAAATATGGGTCCAATGGAGGATTTGCTTAAGATGTTGCCAGGTATGGCTAACAATCCAGCCTTGGCTAATGTTAAAGTAGATGAAAAGCAAATTGCACGCAAACGTGCCATTGTATCATCTATGACACCTGAAGAACGTGAAAATCCAGATCTTTTGACACCAAGTCGTCGTCGCCGTATTGCCAATGGTTCAGGGAATACCTTTATAGAAGTAAACAAGTTTATTAAAGACTTCAACCAGGCCAAACAAATGATGCAAGGTGTTATGTCTGGTGATATGGAGCAAATGATGCGTCAAATGGGTCTTAATCCAAATAATCTGCCAAAAAACATGCCAAATATGCCTGATATGGGTAATATGGACATGTCTGCTCTTGAAGGCATGATGGGTGGCGCTGGTATGCCAGATCTTGGAAATATGGATCTTAGCCAAATGCTTGGTGGTGGCCTTAAAGGTAAGGTTGGTTCATTTGCCATGAAACATGCGATGAAGCGTCAAGCTAATAAGATGAAAAAAGCTAAGAAAAAACGTAAATAAGAAACTTAGAACGCTAGGGCATTTTGCTCTAGCGTTTTTTTCTGAAAAATATTGACTTATACAAGTATACACTGTAATATACTAATGTATATACAGTAAAAAGGAGTAAATCATGAAACCTAAAAAGAGAATTCAAGAAATGACCTTTGCAGCTTTATTAACTGCAATTGCTATCCTTATCCCAAGTATCATGCCAATTAAACTAATCATCCCACCGGCTTCGTATACTTTGGGGAGTCATGTTCCAATATTTCTAGCTATGTTTATATCTCCCTGGGTAACTGCTTTTGTTATCTTAGCTTCTAGTTTGGGATACTTTATGGCTGGCTATCCGATTGTGGTTGTTTTTAGAGCCTTTTCTCATATTATATTTGGCTTTTTAGGCGCACTCTATTTGAAAAAATTTCCACAAACGATAGAAAACCATAAATCATCATTACTTTTCAACTTTGTTTTAGGACTTATCCATGCCATAGGTGAAGTTCTTGCTTGCGTGATTTTTTATTCCGTAACAGGAGAGGATTTTCAAAAACTGTTCTATGTTCTCTTTGTTTTAGTTGGTTTTGGCACTATTGTCCATAGTATGATAGACTATGTTATAGCATTAACGATTTTCAAAAGTATTCGAAAAATACGCTAATTGAAAGAGGGATGGTTGGTCTATGGCTTCAAATCGAAAACAAGAATTATTGGCACTCTTAAAGGGAGCTAAAGAGGCAATGAATGGACAGAGTTTGGCGGAGCATTTTGGTGTGACACGTCAAATCATTGTTCAAGATATTGCACTCTTGCGTGCAGATGGTGCCCAAATTATTTCAACTAATAGGGGATATATCTATAAAAGTAGCGATGACTATTCTTATGTACGTCGACTGTTTAAGGTGAATCATAAAGTGTCCGATATGGAGGATGAGCTTTTGGCTATTGTTGATAATGGAGGCCGTATTCAAAATATCATGATAGATCATCCAGTTTATGGAGAAATTCAGACTTTGTTGAAATTGACTTGTCGTCGAGATGTTAGTCATTTTTTAGACCAAGCATCGTCAAATGACTTTCGTCCCCTATCTGATTTAACAAACGGAGTTCATTACCATCTTGTCGAAGCAGATAGTGAGCAAGATATAGATTATATTGAAGAGGCACTTAACCATCTAGGATTTTTAGTTAAAGAATGAGATAAAAGAGAAATGTAAAAGTAGTTAGTTTCACTTGAAAACAACTGCTTTTTTTGATAAACTTATGTTAGTTTATTAACTTACGGAGGTAGCCATGTTTTCAGGACAAAGACTTAAGGAAATTCGAGAAGCGCAAGGAATGAGCCAAGCATCAGTAGCTAAGCATCTAGGAATTTCACGCTCCTCTTATTTTAATTGGGAAAACGGTAAGACGAAACCAAATCAAAAGAACCTTTCGGTTTTGGCCGAACTTTTTGGTGTAGCTGAAACCTATTTTCTGTCTGAACATGAGATTGTAGAAGTCTACTTGGAATTAAATGAGGAAAATCGTCAGGAAGCTTTGCGACTCACTAAGGCTCTCCTAGAAGAGCAAGAAGCAGAAAAGCAGAAAGCACCTGTTGTTCCGCTTTACTCATACAAAGTTTTCGAGCGTTTATCAGCCGGAACTGGTTACACTTACTTTGGTGATGGCAATTATGATGAAGTTTTCTATGATGAAGAATTAGATCATGACTTTGCGTCATGGGTTTTTGGAGACTCTATGGAACCTACCTACCTAAATGGTGAAGTAGTGCTAATCAAACAAACAGGTTTTGATTATGATGGAGCTGTTTATGCTGTAGACTGGGATGGTCAAACCTATATCAAAAAGGTCTATCGTGAGGAGGACGGCCTTCGTTTAGTTTCTCTTAATAAACGTTATGGTGATAAGTTTGCACCCTATGACGAAGATCCCCGAATCATCGGTAAAATTGTCGGTAACTTTATGCCTGTTGAGGCTTAGTCAACTTTTATCGATTGGGCATCTTAAACTAAATCTGATATAATATAAGTAAAGTAAAGCCAAGTCTTTGGCTTTTTTTAAAGAGTTTAAATCATATTTTACTAAGAAAATAAAGAGGAGAGATATACATGGCTACTATTCAATGGTTTCCTGGTCACATGTCCAAAGCTCGTCGACAAGTTCAGGAAAATCTGAAGCATGTTGATTTTGTAACAATTTTAGTGGATGCACGTTTGCCACTGTCAAGTCAAAATCCAATGTTGACTAAAATTGTTGGCGATAAACCAAAGCTTTTAATTCTCAATAAGGCTGACCTTGCTGATAGTAATCGTACAAAAGAGTGGCGTAGCTATTTTGAGAGTCAAGGGATTAAAACCTTGGCCATCAATTCCAAGGAACAATCTACAGTTAAATTGGTGACAGACGCTGCTAAGAGTCTTATGGCTGACAAGATTCAACGACTACGTGAACGCAGTATCCAGAAAGAGACCTTGCGAACCATGATTATCGGGATTCCAAATGCTGGGAAATCTACCTTGATGAATCGTTTGGCTGGTAAAAAAATTGCCGTTGTAGGAAATAAACCTGGTGTGACAAAAGGTCAACAGTGGTTGAAGTCTAATAAGGACTTGGAAATCCTTGATACTCCGGGGATTTTGTGGCCTAAGTTTGAAGATGAATTGGTCGGCTTGAAGCTTGCTTTGACCGGAGCCATCAAGGACCAGCTCTTACCAATGGATGAAGTTACGATTTTTGGACTTAACTATTTTAAAACTTACTATCCTGAACGTTTAGAGGAACGCTTTAAAGGGATTGATCTTGAGGAAGAGGCGCCAGAAATTATTATGGAAATGACTCGAAAACTTGGCTTCCGTGAAGATTATGACCGTTTCTATAATCTATTTGTCAAAGAAGTTCGTGATGGAAAACTAGGACGTTACACACTTGATATTGTTGGGGTCGATACTGATGGCGACAATTAAAGAAGTCAAAGAGCAATTGGCCACTTTGACAGACCTTGACGATCATCGATGGGCAAGTTTTGAGGAAGACAGTCGAGCTGGTGTACAGACTGCCATTAAGCAACGCCGTAAAGCTATCCTAGCTGAGATTGCTGAGGAAGAACGCTTAGAGATGATGCTCAGTTATGAAAAATCGCTTTATGCTCAGGGAGTTGAACTCATTGCAGGTGTTGATGAAGTTGGACGTGGCCCTTTGGCTGGGCCAGTGGTAGCTGCAGCGGTTATTTTACCAAAGCTTTGCAAAATAAAAGGTCTTAATGATAGTAAAAAAATACCAAAATCAAAACATGAAGCTATTTATAAGCAGGTCATGAAGGAAGCGGTAGCTGTCGGGATTGGTATAAAGGACAATCATGTGATTGACGATGTTAATATTTATGAAGCAACCAAGCTTGCTATGGTTGAAGCTATTGAAAAACTTAGTCCCAAACCAGAACATTTGTTAATTGATGCCATGACTTTGGACTTACCAATAGGACAAACATCAATTATAAAAGGGGATGCTAATTCTTTATCAATTGCGGCAGCATCTATCGTAGCAAAGGTAACCCGGGATAAGATGATGGCTGATTATGATCAGGAGTTTCCTGGTTACGCATTTGCCAAAAATGCAGGCTATGGTACCAAGGATCATCTGTCTGGCCTAGATAATTTTGGTGTTACTCCAATTCATAGAAGGAGTTTCGAACCAATAAAGTCAATAATAAAAAGTAGGTGAAGTGGTGTGATTTTAGCTATTGATATTGGAGGAACCTTTATCAAGTTTGGGTTAGTTGATGATGATTTTAGGATTAGCAATCAATCTAAAGTTCCAACACCACCAACGTTAGACGACTTTTGGTTGACTTTAGAGCATATTGTCTCGTCTCACAAGGATATCATTTCTGGGATTGCCATTGCGTGCCCAGGAGAAATAAATAGTAAACGTGGCTTCATTTTCAAGGGAGGTCTTATCCCATATTTAACGGCTATTCCTCTTGGGTCTCGATTGACTAAAACATTTCAACTGCCTGTAAAGGTTATTAATGATGCTGACGCGGCAGCCTTGGCTGAAGCCAGATATGGAAGTCTACAAGACTTAGATTGTGGGGCTGCTTTGGTTTTAGGTACGGGTGTTGGTTTAGGACTTGTCTCACAGGGGGAGTTGCTATCGCCTTTGTCAGTCACCCAATATCTGAGAGCTCCAAGTCCCCAAAGCATGAGTCAAACCTCTCTGCCCTTCCAGTGGGAATTGTTTATGCATGGCTTAGTAAGTCTTGTCGATAACAAAGGGTCGGCAGTAAGCTTTATTCATGAAGCCAGTCAATTACTTGGGTTAAATCAAGACGATGGTCCAGCCGTATTCTCAGCTATAGAGGGAAATCAATCGGAAGGTCTAAATCTTTTATTTAAAGACTATTGTCATGAAATTGCTGTTCTTGTGCTAAATTTGCAGAGCTTCTTTAGGCTGGAGAAAGTTGTTATCGGTGGCGGTATCAGTAGGCAAGGTACTTTAATAGAAGGAATAAGTGATGCCTATGAGGAGTTATTTAAGTATAAGACTGAATTAGGTTTTGAGCCCATAACTATTCAAGCCTGTCATTTCCATAACGATAGTAACCTACTAGGAGCCGCGTCTTATTTTGCTTCTGAAAATGATTTGTAATCACGGAAAGTTCCATAATGGAGCTTTTTTCTTTTCTGTTACGAATAATGAAAAGGAGGTATCTATATGAATAATTTTGAACTTTTTAAACTTAAAGCTGCTGGGTTGACGAATTTGAATATCTTAAATATTTTGGACTATCAAAAGACTCAAGATAGAAAATTGAGTTTACGTGATATGGCAGTGGTATCCAAGTCTAAAAATGCCGTTCTTTTTATGGAAAAGTATAAGAGTTTAGATATTAAGCAACTCAAAGAACAGTTTGAACGTTTTTCTACGTTATCGATTTTTGATAAAGAATATCCCATTGAGCTGAAGCATACCTATAATCCTCCTGTCCTCCTTTATTATCAGGGGAATCTTGATTTACTGAGTAAACCAAAGCTAGCTGTTGTTGGGGCAAGAAAGTGTTCTGAAACAGGCAAACAGTCCGTTCGCAAAATTGTTAGTGAACTTGGGAATCATTTTACTATTGTGAGTGGATTGGCGCGTGGGATTGATACTTGTGCGCATATGGAGGCCTTGAAAAATAAGGGGAACACCATTGCAGTTATCGGGACCGGACTTGATGTTTATTATCCTAAAGAAAATAAAGCTTTGCAGGACTATATGGCCAAAAATCATTTAGTTCTTACAGAATATGGACCGGGTGAACAGCCGCTTAAGTACCACTTTCCTGAACGTAATCGGATTATTTCTGGATTGTGTCAAGGAGTTATGGTCGTAGAAGCAAAACTTCGCTCAGGAAGTCTGATTACTTGTGAGCGTGCCATGGAAGAAGGTAGAGATGTTTTTGCTATTCCAGGAAATATTTTAGATGGAAAATCAGACGGATGCCATCACTTAATTCAAGAGGGCGCAAAGTGCATTACGACAGGGTTTGACATCCTTTCAGAGTTTTCTTAAAAATCAAAGTTCTCCTATAGAGATAAAGTTTTTTATTGACAGTTAAAGAAAAGGAAGGTATCATGTTAGTTGCTCGGTCCAAGATGTTTCATTTTTTAATGTCTTGTGACTAGATTTTAGACAGATGAGTGGCGCAGCCAGTTTATAACATTATAAGGAAATAGTCTATGGCGACAGCAACGACAACAAAAACGAAAACTAAAACAACAAAGAAAACGACAGCCAAAAAGGCGACTAAAAAGAGAGCGACACCAAAGAAAAATTTGGTCATCGTGGAGTCTCCTGCTAAAGCGAAAACGATTGAGAAGTATCTTGGCCGCAACTATAAAGTTGTAGCCTCTGTTGGGCATATCCGTGATTTGAAAAAATCAAGTATGTCTATTGATTTTGAAAACAACTACGAACCTCAGTACATTAATATTCGAGGTAAGGGACCTCTTATCAATGAATTGAAGAAAGAAGCTAAAAAAGCCAAGCAAGTCTTTCTCGCAAGTGACCCGGACCGTGAAGGGGAAGCCATTTCATGGCATTTGTCACATATTCTTGGATTAGAGCCAGATGATAAGAATCGTGTCGTTTTTAACGAAATCACTAAAGATGCGGTAAAAAATGCCTTCGTAGAGCCACGCGCCATTGACATGGACTTGGTAGATGCCCAGCAAGCTCGTCGTGTTTTGGACCGTATTGTGGGTTACTCTATTTCACCGCTTCTATGGAAGAAGGTTAAGAAAGGTCTTTCTGCAGGGCGTGTCCAATCGGTAGCTCTTAAGCTTATTATTGACCGTGAGAATGAAATCAAGGCCTTTAAACCAGAAGAATACTGGACTATTGATGGTGCCTTTAAGAAGGGGGCTAAGAAGTTTCAGGCTAGCTTCTATGGCTTGGATGGTAAAAAGCTCAAACTTAGCAATAACGACGATGTCAAAGACGTTCTCTCTCGTATTACAAGCGATGACTTCAACGTAGATAAGGTAGAGAAAAAAGAACGCCGTCGTAATGCACCATTGCCATATACAACCTCCTCTCTCCAACAGGATGCTGCCAATAAGATTAACTTCCGTACACGTAAGACCATGATGGTTGCTCAGCAGTTGTACGAGGGGATTAATCTTGGTTCAGGAGCCCAAGGTTTGATTACCTATATGCGTACGGACTCTACACGTATCAGTCCGGTGGCACAAAACCAGGCTGCTGAGTTTATTACAGAACGCTTTGGTTCTAAGTATTCAAAACATGGAAGCAAAGTAAAAAATAGTTCAGGAGCACAAGATGCCCATGAAGCTATCCGTCCTTCAAATGTTTTCCAAACACCAGAAAGCATTGCCAAGTATTTGGATAAGGATCAGCTCAAGCTCTATACCCTTATTTGGAATCGTTTTGTGGCCAGTCAAATGACAGCTGCCGTATTTGATACGATGAAGGTGACCTTGTCTCAAAACGGAGTCATTTTCACAGCAAATGGTAGCCAAATCAAGTTTGACGGTTATATGGCCGTTTACAACGACTCTGATAAAAATAAAATGCTTCCTGATATGGCTGAAGGTGATACGGTTAAGAAGGTTGTGACAACGCCTGAACAACACTTTACGCAACCACCTGCACGCTATTCTGAAGCGACACTGATTAAGACGCTGGAAGAAAATGGTGTTGGTCGTCCGTCAACATATGCGCCAACGCTTGATGTTATCCAACGTCGCTACTATGTCAAATTGGTGGCTAAACGTTTTGAACCAACTGAACTTGGTGAAATCGTCAATAGCTTAATCGTCGAATTCTTCCCAGACATCGTGGATGTTAAATTTACCGCCGAGATGGAAGGGAAACTCGATAAAGTCGAAATCGGTAAGGAACAATGGCAGAAGGTTATTGATGAATTCTTCAAACCTTTCCAAAAAGAATTGGAAAAAGCTGAAGAAGGTATTGAAAAAATCCAAATCAAGGATGAGCCTGCTGGTTTTGATTGTGACCTCTGTGGTCACCCAATGGTCATCAAACTTGGTCGTTACGGTAAGTTCTACGCATGTAGTAATTTCCCAGACTGTCATAACACCAAGGCCATTACTAAAGAAATTGGCGTTACTTGTCCAACCTGTGGTCAAGGTCAGGTCATCGAACGTAAGACAAAACGTAATCGTGTCTTCTACGGTTGTGATCGCTATCCTGACTGTGAATTTACGTCGTGGGATATTCCTGTTGGACGTAACTGTCCTAAATCAGGCGATTACCTCGTCGAGAAGAAAGTACGTGGTGGTGGCAAACAAGTCATCTGTAGTAACGAAGAGTGTGACTACAAAGAATCTGTTGTTAAATAAAGACATAGCTATCTCAAGTTAAGACTTGGGATAGTTTTTTGTATTTTATCCAAAAAACTGATACTTTCCTTAAATTTGTTTTTTATACTAAGGATGAAAAGAAAGGAGAGTTATTATGAAACGTTTAAGTCTATCAGGTTTCCAACTCAAATATATAGCCCTAATTACTATGGTATTCGACCATATTCAATATTTTTTTGACTATACAGGGAAAATACCCATCTGGTTTACTATGATTGGGAGATTAGCGGCCCCCTTATTTCTATTTGCTGTGATTGAAGGTTTCGTCCATACACACAATCGAAAAAAATACTTCCTAAAGATTTATGCTTTAGCAATTTTGATGGGATTGATTCAGTTTGGATTTTATAATTTTTTACATCCTCTTGTAAGGCCAGATGGTTTCTTTCCACAAAATATGATGTTGTCGTCATTCGTTATCTTGCTCGTTGCTCTTCAAGGTATCGCTTGGATTCAAGAAAGGAAATATCTAAAAGGAATCCCAACCTTACTTTTCCCAATATTACTCCCATTGCTGATGTTACCTTTTTATCTGCTAAGTGTGAACAAACCTATGTTAGGTTTTCTACTAAATTTACTCAATTTCACAGTGTTGCCAGTTCATACATTTATCAGTGATGGAGGAACGTGGTTACTTTTGACTGGTATCGCTATGTATCTTTGTCACAAGAATCTTAAGAAAGAAGTGCTTGCTTTTGTGAGTGTTAGTCTTGTTTGGGTACTAATGGCGATTGTTCTAAGTAGACCTTCCTTTCACGATTTAATGTTTAAATACATTGAATGGATGGAAATATTTGCAGCTCCCTTAATGCTTTGTTATAACGGTCAAAGAGGTAAAGGGTCAAAATATTTGTTCTATGTCTTTTACCCTACTCATATTTATCTACTCTACGCCTTGTCAGTTATCTTCTATAGATGATATGATAAGGGTAACTTTGTACGAAAGGAAAGGTTATGGCTCAGATACTTGTTGTTGATGATCAGGAAGATATTGTTCAATTAGTTGTAAAGGCTTTAGAGCTTCAAAACCATAAGGTGACCGGACTTACGAGTGTTTTGGACTTAGATAAGAACTCGTTGCCACGGTTTGATTTGATTTTACTGGATATCATGATGCCTGATGTTGACGGTATCCAGTTTTGTCATGAGATTCGGAATCAGGTGGATTGCCCCATCCTCTTTATTACAGCCAAAACGCAAGAGGCTGATATTGTCCAAGGGTTAACTTATGGTGCAGATGATTATATTTGTAAGCCATTTGGGGTTAAAGAACTGCAAGCGCGTGTGGCGGCTCACTTGAGACGTGAACATCGTGAGCGCCATCATAAGTTATTAATTGGAAATATTCAGTTTGATTTGTCTGCTCAGGAGCTTTATGTTGAGAATCAGTTGTTAGATTTGACTAAGTCAGAATATAGTATTTGTCAGTTTCTGGCTGAAAATAAGGGCCAAGTCTTTTCCAAAGAGCAAATCTACACGCATTTGTATGGCTATGAGGATAAAGGGAGTCCGACAGCAGTGGCTGAACATATCAAAAATATCCGTGCAAAGCTCAAAAATGTCGGGCAAAGTCCTATTGAAACAGTCTGGGGGATTGGTTACAAGTGGCACTAATTAAAAAAAGAGAACACTCTCTAAGAACAATCTTGTTATCTTATGTCGTTTGCCTTACAGTTCTATCAGCAATCAGTAGCCTACTTATTTTGTCTTTGTTCAGCTTGTCTTATCGTTTTGGCGTTGTGTTTCCAGCAAATCAGGTAGAAAGTGATTTGCATGCTGTCAGGAATGAAATTGAAACTTCTAAGGTCTTTAATCCAGATGTTTTACCTGATGGTACTCGCTATGTCTTTTTGACTAGGGATTTTAAGCTTAAGAAGTCTAACATGCCAGATAATTTGCAAGAAGAATCCTTGCTAAATTACCAATTCAAGAATGCTCACGGTGGAAGATACGGCTATTTTCAGTCTTTTGAACGGTCAGATGGCATAGTCATTGTCAATTATCAACTATCACCTCGGTACCGTAATGACTGGATGAACCAGCATTTTCCCAATGCTGATCTATTGATGATTGGCTCAATGATGGTGTCTATCCTACTCATATTTATTACTTTAACTTTTTACTATGCTAGTAAATTGAGTCGAGAGTTGAGACCAATATTGAAGGCAACAGAGAAAATAGCAGAGCAAGACTTGGATTTTCAAACGTCCAAATCTAAAATTACTGAGTTTAACCAGGTTTTAAATGGTTTGGATCATATGCGAGTAGCACTTCGTGAGTCTTTGATGGAAAATTGGAAGGCAGAAAAGGATAAGCAAAATCAGATTTCAGCCTTAACTCATGATCTGAAGACACCATTAACAGTTGCACGGGGCAATGCGGAACTCTTAGCTATGACGACCTTAGATGAAGAACAAACGAACTTGTTAGAACATTTTCAAAAAGGGATTGCACAGGTTGATTCTTATGTTCAAGAGTTGTCCGAACTCAATAAAATGAGTTTGAAGAAAACCTTGACGCTTGGAGAAGTTTCGGTCAAGGACTTTGTTGAAGACATTTACTACCAAACCTTGTCACTAGCACAAACGAAACAAATCAATGTAGTATTTGACAAGAAGGAAATTGAGAAAGAAATCATCGGCCATTGGGATAGGCCCTTGTTGAACCGAGCTTTTATGAATATTGTTTCGAATGCAGTGGAACATACACCTAGTGGCAGTCAGTTAACCTTGTTCATCAAAATCGAATCAGATGAACTTAAGTTTATCTGCCTTGATTCTGGTCCTGGATTTTCCCTTGAATCACTTGAAAAGGCCACTCAGCTCTTTTATCAAGAGGATAAAAGTAGACAGAGCCGCAATCATAGTGGACTTGGTCTGACTATTGCTAATGATATTATTCGCTTACACCACGGTAGTCTTTCTCTTTCAAATGACAATGGTACGGGCGGTGCTAGAGTGACTATCATTTTACCCCTTTAAATACAGATGACTCCTAGTCGCCAGATGAGGAGTTTTTTGCTATACTACTAAGAGTAAAAATGAAGAAAGATTTGTGGGGGCAGGATTTCATCTTGTTCTCGAAGAGGTATTAGTGTCATGTCTCAATCAAAAGCAGATTATATTAACGTGATTGGCGCTGGTTTGGCCGGATCCGAGGCGGCTTATCAGATTGCCAAACGTGGTATTCCAGTAAAACTTTATGAAATGCGTGGGGTCAAAGCAACACCACAGCATAAGACAACAAATTTTGCAGAACTGGTTTGCTCTAACTCTTTCCGTGGAGATAGCTTGACCAATGCTGTAGGGCTTCTTAAGGAAGAAATGCGTCGCTTGGACTCTATCATTATGCGCAATGGAGAAGCTCATCGTGTGCCAGCTGGTGGTGCCATGGCGGTGGACCGTGAAGGTTATGCAGAAGCAGTAACAGCTGAAATTGAAAGTCATCCATTAATTGAAGTTATCCGTGAAGAAATCACAGAAATTCCTGATGATGCTATTACAGTTATTGCTTCAGGACCATTGACTTCTGATGCTCTAGCTGAAAAAATTCATGAACTAAACGGTGGAGATGGCTTTTATTTCTATGATGCAGCTGCACCAATCGTTGATAAAGCGACTATCGATATGAACAAGGTTTACCTTAAATCACGCTATGACAAGGGTGAAGCAGCTTATCTAAACTGTCCAATGACCAAGGAAGAGTTCTTGGCCTTCCATGAGGCTTTGACAACAGCTGAAGAAGCTCCTTTGAATTCCTTTGAAAAAGAAAAGTATTTCGAAGGGTGTATGCCTATCGAGGTTATGGCTAAACGTGGTATAAAAACAATGCTCTACGGTCCTATGAAACCAGTTGGTTTGGAGTATCCTGAAGATTATAAGGGTCCACGTGATGGTGACTTCAAGACACCTTATGCGGTTGTTCAGCTTCGTCAGGACAATGCGACTGGTAGCCTCTACAATATCGTTGGTTTCCAAACCCACCTCAAATGGGGAGAGCAAAAACGTGTCTTCCAAATGATTCCAGGTCTTGAAAATGCAGAATTTGTACGTTATGGGGTAATGCACCGTAACTCTTACATGGATTCGCCAAACTTGCTTAAACAGACCTTCCAATCAAAATCAAACCCTAATTTGTTCTTTGCTGGGCAAATGACTGGTGTTGAAGGTTATGTTGAATCAGCTGCCTCAGGTTTGGTTGCCGGCATCAATGCTGCCCGTCTCTTTAAGGGTGAAGATGAGGTTATCTTCCCTCACACAACAGCTATCGGGAGCCTCCCATATTATGTGACACATGCTGAAAGTAAACATTTCCAACCAATGAATGTTAACTTCGGTATTATCAAAGAATTAGAAGGCCCACGTATTCGTGACAAGAAAGAGCGTTATGAAAAGATTGCTGAGAGAGCTCTTAAGGATTTGCAAACTTTTATAGATGCTTAATGCTAACATAAAAAGCCCTCACACGAGTGAAGGCTTTTCGTTTTAGAGAGGAGCGAATAGAAATATCGATTAACCAAAGAATTTCTTAGCGATTTCTTGACCTTGTTTGATTTTAGCCCATTGTTGAGGTGTTGCCAACTCATTACCTGAGTCACATGAGGCGAAACCACATTGGTGAGAGAGGAAGAGACGTTCTTTTGGAAGGATTTGACTCGCTTTTTCAAGCAAATCGAGAACACGTTCTTCATCATCAAGGTCAGTCGTTTTAGAAGACAATAGTCCAAGTACAACTTCAGCTTTACTGTCTTTGAGGGCTTCGAGAGCTTTGATATCACCAGCTGTATCGCTATCCCATTCAAGGAAGAAGCGATCATAGTGTTGCTCTGCCAAGAATTTCTTAGCGATGGCTTCGTAAGTTCCTTCAGCAGCAGAACGGCTTTCATAGTTACCACGACAGTTGTGTGTCCAAACTGTTAAACCAAGTTCGTGAGCATAGTCAACAACCTCGTTATTGATAGCAACAAACTCATCAGCCAATTCTGCCAAATCAGCATTTCCTTCTGCAAAGAAACTTGCAGGGTTTGATGGGTCAAAGAGTTCCCAGAGACAGTCGTCAAATTGAACGATTTTACCACCAACAGCCTTGTATTCATCCAAGAATTCTTTATAGGCCTTAATCAAACCTTTTTTGAGGTCTTCGTTTGTTTCATAGACTTGTCCAGGACCAGCCAAACGGTCAAAGATAGCAAGTTCAGTATAGGCATGAGCAGGTCCCCAGATAGTTTGTTTGATATCTTCATCACCAGCTTCAGCCTTAACCAATTTGTAAATATCTAGGTAGTGGTGGTTTTTACCTGAGAGAGGCTCAGTGATACGAATACCGATATCTTTACGTGTTTCATATTGACCACCATCATGGTCTTTAAAAGTGTAACCATGCTCAGCAATGTAGCGTTCAATACCTTTGAGTCCCCAGACAAAGTCCAAGTGCCACATAGAACGTCCAAACTCCCCATCAGTAAGGATGTCAATTCCGTTAGCTTTTTGGTCAGACACAATTTGCTTAATATATGCAGTTTCAGTTTCTTGATAACCAGGAAGGGCATCATAGAAAGGATACTGGATGTCGTCACGATGCTCGATATCGTCCTTGTATTTACGGAGAACCGTAGGACGAAGAAGGGAACCGACTAATTGGAATTTAGATTTTGTCATTGTATTTACCTCAAAATGTGTATTTAAATCTATAGTACTTCTTATTTGAACTAATGAAAAATAGTTAATTTCTGGCTGTGGATATAGTTTTAGACTATATAAGGTTTAGGTCTGCAAAATGATATTTCCTATGGTAAAATGGTAAGAAAACGATGAAGGTTGGAAACATGCAAAAAACATTCTTTATTATTAAACCAGATGCTGTTAAACGTCACCTCATTGGACAAGTCATTGAACGTATTGAACGACGTGGCTTCGTTATTGAGCGTATGGAAATGATGACGCTCGACTTAGAGCGACTAAAAAAACATTATGCTCAGCTGGTAGACAAGCCATTCTTCCCTAGTATTACAAACTATATGATGAGCGGGCCTGCAATTATTGGGATACTTTCGGGGCCAGGTGTCATCAAATCATGGCGTGATATGATGGGAGCGACTAATCCCGGAGAGGCTGCTCCTGGCACAATTCGAGGTGACTTTGCGACCGCACCCGATGAACATGGTATACAAAATATTGTTCATGGATCTGACTCAGAAGTTTCTGCTGCTCGTGAAATCGAGCTTTGGTTTGGTGAATAAAATGGATTTAAAGAAGATTCAAAATGATATAGCACAAGGTGGTCTACTCATTGATGTTCGTAGCCCTGAAGAATTTTCAGAGGGTCATGTTAAAAATGCTCTCCTAATCCCCCACACACAAATCTTTTCTGCGAAGCTGCCAGAGGAAAAGTCAATGCCTATTTACCTTTATTGTAAAATGGGACCTCGTGCTGAATTTGCTGCAGGCGTACTGAAAGAACGAGGCTATACTAAGGTTACCAACTTAGGTGGCTTGGACGATATGGAAGCACTAGGGTTTACGTTTGAAAAATAATAGAAAATAGACCACCTGCGGTGGTCTTATTTGTTTTCAGAAAAGTATGATAATTCCTTGACAACGTTTTCACAAAGTAGTAATATTCTAATTGAGTTAAGACAAAGCCTATGAAAATGACTTTGCCAGAACTTGATTAACTTAGCGTATTCCAATTGAGATAGGGCTTGTAATTAAGCTTGCGACTTCAATTGGTAGAGGAGGATTTCGTATGTCAAAAGTTGCTATTGTTACAGGTGCAGGTCAAGGTATTGGTTTTGCGATTGCAAAACGTTTGGTTGAAGATGGTTTTAAAGTAGGGGTATTGGACTACAACGCTGAAACTGCAGAAAAAGCGGTTGCTGAATTGTCAGCAGACAAAGCATTTGCGGTTGTAGCTGATGTGTCTAAACAAGCTGAGGTAGCAGCAGCTTTCCAAAAAGTAGTTGATCACTTTGGCGACTTGAATGTTGTTGTTAATAATGCTGGTGTGGCACCAACAACACCACTTGACACAATTACTGAAGAACAGTTCCAACGTACATTTAATATTAATGTTGGTGGTGTTATCTGGGGTGCCCAAGCTGCCCAAGCACAATTTAAAGCACTTGGTCATGGAGGTAAAATCATCAATGCGACTTCACAAGCAGGTGTCGTAGGTAACCCTAACTTAACTGTATATGGTGGAACTAAATTCGCAGTGCGTGGTATCACTCAAACTTTGGCGCGTGACTTGGCTGATTCAGGTATCACTGTCAATGCGTATGCACCAGGTATCGTTAAGACTCCAATGATGTTTGACATTGCTCATGAAGTTGGTAAGAACGCTGGTAAAGATGATGAATGGGGTATGCAAACTTTTGCTAAAGACATTACCCTCAAACGTTTGTCAGAACCTGAAGATGTGGCAGCTGCAGTTAGCTTCTTGGCTGGACCTGACTCAAACTACATCACAGGTCAAACAATCATCGTTGATGGTGGTATGCAATTTCATTAAGATTAAAAGGGAGAGCGAAAGGCTCTCTTTTTTTACTTGATAAAACATAATGTTTCTGATAATATAATCGTAATTAATTATGCTTTAAAAGGAGCCTTTATATGTCAGATATTTTACACTATATTATAGAGCACCCATTTTTTAGTCTCATTCTATTGGGAATTGTTGTACTAGCCTTCGGTTTAGCTCCATTTTCAAGTAGTTCTACAGAAAACAAGCGCTCGGCAATTATTAATAAGCACTACAACGATACTTTTAAGAAATAAGCTGATTAATGCACTCAGAAAGCAGATATTAGAGATAGGCAAAAGCCTGTCTTTTTTGTATAATAGAAGGTAACGATTAGTTTTTTTATAATCACAAGTAAGAACTAGGAAAGATTAAAATGCCAAATATTGAAGAATTAAAACAACGACAGGAGAAGATTCGTAACTTCTCTATTATTGCCCATATTGACCACGGTAAATCAACCCTTGCTGACCGTATCTTGGAAAAGACCGAGACAGTATCAAGTCGTGAGATGCAGGCGCAACTCCTTGATAGTATGGACCTCGAGCGTGAACGTGGTATCACTATCAAACTAAATGCCATTGAGCTTAACTATACAGCTAAAGATGGCGAAACATATATTTTCCACCTTATCGACACACCAGGACACGTGGACTTTACTTATGAAGTGTCACGTTCTCTTGCTGCCTGTGAGGGTGCAATCTTGGTGGTGGATGCTGCTCAAGGGATTGAAGCGCAAACACTTGCCAATGTTTACTTGGCCCTAGATAATGACTTGGAAATCTTACCAGTTATCAATAAAATAGACCTTCCAGCTGCAGATCCTGAACGTGTGCGTACAGAGGTTGAAGATGTAATCGGACTAGATGCTTCTGAAGCCGTGCTTGCATCAGCTAAAGCTGGTATCGGTATCGAGGAGATTCTCGAACAAATCGTTGAGAAAGTTCCTGCACCTCAAGGTGAAGTCGAAGCGCCTCTCCAAGCCCTTATCTTTGACTCTGTTTATGATGCCTACCGTGGGGTTATCCTCCAAGTGCGTGTGGTTAACGGAATGGTTAAACCTGGCGATAAGATTCAAATGATGTCTAATGGTAAGACCTTCGATGTTACTGAGGTTGGTATCTTTACGCCCAAAGCTGTTGGCCGTGACTACCTTGCGACAGGTGATGTTGGTTATATCGCGGCCTCAATAAAGACTGTTGCGGATACCCGTGTCGGTGATACAGTAACACTTGCGGATAATCCAGCAGCAGAGCCACTCCATGGCTATAAGCAAATGAATCCAATGGTCTTCGCCGGTCTTTATCCAATTGAGTCTAATAAATACAATGACTTGCGTGAAGCTCTTGAAAAGCTCCAATTGAATGATGCCAGTCTTCAGTTTGAGCCTGAAACGTCTCAAGCCCTTGGTTTTGGTTTCCGTTGTGGTTTCTTGGGTCTTCTTCACATGGATGTTATCCAAGAGCGTTTGGAACGTGAGTTTAACATCGATCTCATTATGACAGCACCATCGGTAGTTTACCATGTTAATACTACTGACGGTGAGATGCTTGAAGTGTCTAACCCTTCTGAGTTCCCAGATCCTACACGTATTGATGCTATTGAAGAGCCTTATGTTAAAGCTCAAATCATGGTTCCTCAAGAGTATGTTGGTGCGGTTATGGAATTGGCACAACGTAAACGTGGTGATTTTGAGACCATGGAATACATTGATGATAATCGTGTGAACGTTATCTATCAAATTCCACTTGCTGAAATTGTCTTTGATTTCTTTGATAAATTGAAATCATCTACACGTGGTTATGCAAGCTTTGACTATGAATTGTCAGAATACCGCCGTTCACAATTGGTGAAAATGGATATTCTTCTTAATGGTGACAAGGTCGATGCCCTTAGCTTCATCGTTCATAAGGAATTTGCCTACGAGCGTGGAAAACTTATCGTTGACAAGCTTAAGAAAATCATTCCACGTCAACAATTTGAAGTTCCTATCCAAGCGGCTATTGGTCAAAAAATTGTTGCCCGTACAGATATCAAAGCCCTTCGTAAAAACGTCTTGGCTAAGTGTTACGGTGGTGACGTTTCACGTAAACGTAAACTCCTCGAAAAACAAAAAGCTGGTAAGAAACGTATGAAAGCTATCGGTTCGGTTGAAGTCCCACAAGAAGCCTTCTTATCAGTACTTTCAATGGATGAAGATGAGAAATAAGAGTAATAGTCAGAATGTGGTGTTCTGGCTATTTTTGTAAAAAGTTATGATAAAGAAGATTTTAAAATTTCCCTTCTCAAAGCGTGGAAGGATTTATACTGCGACTTTACTAATGCTTTTCTTTTTAGGAAATGCATATTCAAAGCACAAATTTCATGAAAAAGCTGTAGAGGAGTTACAGATGGCCCTAAAAGCAGATAAGGTAACTTCCAATGAGATTTTTGGTAGTCGTCATCAGTATGTTGCCATTAGTCAGGAAGAACCCACTTACTATAATTCTGAAGATAACGTAGCGACTGAGTTGATTGGTAGAAATCATTTTGTTCGCTATTACGATACCATGAGTAGTCTGCATCAAGCTTATTTAGTGGTTTATGATATTAACAAAGATTTTAAAAAGAAAATTATTAATTTGACTCCATATTTGAAGAAAGTCAAGGATTTTAAGGAAATCAAAGAATTGACTGTGTCTTTAAGAACGATTGATGGTTATGATTATGTTTTCTTGACGAATTCTCGAAGCGATAAGCAATTCGCTTACAATTTGGATACGAACCAATTTTTAACTAGCAATTTACCAGATTATTCTTATAGTAAGGATGAATTGCTTTATTTTGGTGATAAGAGCTCTGCTCGTAATCAGATGAATGATAGCACCATGTGGGGATATTTAAAGAGAGAAGGAAACTTGAATGAGCTTTTAAGGAAGTCCCCAGCCCCAAAGGACAGCTATTTATCTGCTCAGCTAAACCTTATCGTAGAAATTGATAATGTAGATACTGCCAAAGAGGAGAATCAGATTAATCTATTTAATGACAATCCCGAAGTCAAGCATATTTTCAAAGAAGCCGTTAATCAGACAACAACAAATAGTAATACAATAAAGAAATTTAAAGTATTGACCCGTCAAGGCAAGGAGGGAGATTTTCCAGCTGGTCCAACTGAGCCAGTGAAAAGAAAAGGACCTGATAAACCAAGTGCACCAAAGAAAGTCCCAGAATTAAATGTTTTTCCTGATTCTATTTTTCCTGTTAAAACCTTAAGTTTCAGTGAGATTCTTAACAAAAAGGCTCAACAAGACTATCAGAAAGACTATCGGGCTTACGAAAAAGCACGTCAAAAAGTTCAAAAGGATTACGATAGGAAATATAATGCCTATAAAAAGCAATTAGCTCAATATGAGACTTATAGAGATAGAGAGTACGAAAGACAATCACAAATCTATTTTTCTCCTGAAGAGCAAACAAATGATATCTTACATTGGTTGGGAACAAATGGAGAAGATACAATTGTAGTTTCTGTAGAGGATAGTGCTGGTATTAAGATATCCATTCTTTTGCTGATATAAAGGATTGGGTGGATAAACATGATTATGATTCCAGTATTAAGTCAGACTTTAGAGACTACAAAGGAAGTGACTAAGTATTCTTGAATGTCTATGTGGCTTCTACAAACCCTACACAAGCTTTTTTCTCGGCTTTAGGCTATAATAGACAAAAAGGAATGTTGGGAGGGCCACTATGGATATCACGAGTTTTATTCCTAGTCAGCGACAGGCTATTCTGGAGCGTTTTCAGCAAGTGGAGGCTTTGGGATTAGGTGCAGTTCGTATTGAATTGAAGGTTGCGAATCCTGTTGGCATCATTTATGAGTGCTACATTATGGTAGGGGAAAATTATTTTTCTGATCAAGCAGTGGTATCCTTCCGTATTCTTTACGAAAAGGACTTGGAACGCATTTCTTTGGATGTCGTTGACATTCCTGGTCGCTCAAGTTTGTCTAATTACCTCCAGTTACTAGAGATTTTTGAAGGTCTGCAAAATTATCTCAATCGAGAGTTTGCTAAGGTAAAAAATACATAAACATCTGATAGCAATCAGGTGTTTCTTTTTGTGCTGGAAGTTCAAAATTTCACAATCTTTTTTTCACAAGATTGTCTGAAAACTGTGCTATAATGATAACAGAATTGTGAAGTGACGAAAGTTTGTGAAAAAACGAGCAGACTTTGACACTTTGTGACTTATACTTGAAAGGAAAGTTGGCTCTATCATTTTAGGGCCAGAAGGACTGTGTTCATGTCAGAAGAAAAGCAATTGTATGGTGCGGATTTAGTGGTTGATAGTTTGATCAACCATGATGTTGATTATGTCTTTGGGATTCCAGGTGCAAAAATCGATAGAGTTTTTGATACCTTGGAAGATAAGGGACCTGAATTGATTGTTGCCCGTCATGAGCAAAATGCTGCTTTTATGGCTCAAGGTGTTGGACGTATTACAGGGAAACCTGGTGTAGTATTGGTAACATCTGGCCCAGGTGTCTCTAATTTGGCTACTGGTTTGGTAACAGCGACAGATGAAGGAGACCCTGTTCTTGCTATTGGTGGTCAGGTTAAGCGTGCAGATCTCTTGAAACGTGCTCACCAGTCAATGAATAATGTTGCCATGCTTGAGCCAATTACCAAGTATGCTGCTGAAGTACATGATGCTAACACCCTTTCTGAAACGGTAGCCAATGCCTATCGTCACGCTAAGTCAGGGAAACCAGGTGCAAGTTTTATTTCAATTCCTCAAGACGTGACCGATGCTCCAGTCAGTGTTAAGGCTATTAAGCCTATGACAGACCCAAAACTTGGTTCAGCATCTGTTTCTGATATTAACTATCTCGCACAAGCCATTAAAAATGCTGTATTGCCAGTCTTTCTTTTGGGGAATGGTGCCTCATCAGAAGCTGTCACTTACTCTATTCGCCAGATTTTGAAGCATGTTAAATTACCAGTTGTTGAAACTTTCCAAGGTGCTGGTATCGTGTCACGTGACCTTGAAGAAGATACTTTCTTTGGTCGTGTGGGGCTTTTCCGTAACCAACCGGGGGACATGTTGCTTAAGAAGTCTGACTTGATTATTGCTATTGGTTATGACCCAATCGAGTATGAAGCGCGTAACTGGAATGCTGAAATTTCAGCCCGTATCATTGTCATTGACGTTGAACCTGCTGAGGTGGATACTTACTTCCAGCCAGAACGTGAGTTGATTGGTAATGTTGAAGCAACTTTAGATTTGCTCTTGCCAGCTATTCAGGGTTATAAATTACCTGAAGGATCAGTTGAATACCTTAAAGGGTTGAAGAATAACGTTGTTGAGGATGTTAAGTTTGATCGCCGACCTGAAGAAGGAAAGGTACATCCGCTAGATTTGATTGAAGTTTTGCAAGACCAAACCAAAGATGATATGACAGTCACCGTTGACGTTGGTAGTCACTATATTTGGATGGCTCGCTATTTCAAATCTTATGAACCACGTCATTTGCTTTTCTCAAATGGGATGCAAACTTTAGGGGTTGCTCTTCCGTGGGCCATCTCTGCAGCTTTGGTTCGTCCTAAGACAAAAGTCATTTCTGTTTCTGGTGACGGTGGTTTCCTCTTCTCAGCACAAGAATTGGAAACAGCAGTTCGTTTGAAATTGCCAATTGTTCATATTATCTGGAACGATGGCCATTACAATATGGTGGAATTCCAGGAAGAAATGAAGTACGGTCGTTCATCTGGGGTTGACTTTGGTCCTGTAGATTTTGTAAAATATGCTGAGAGCTTTGGAGCGAAAGGTTATCGTGCAACAAGTAAGGAAGAGTTTGCTAGCTTGCTTCAAGAAGCCTTGGCTCAAGCTGTAGATGGACCAGTCCTTATTGATGTTCCAATCGACTATAAAGATAATATTAAACTCGGCGAAACTATTTTGCCAGATGAATTTTACTAAAAAGAGGGTGTAGACATGTCTGAAGCCATAAAATTATTTCAATATAATACTTTGGGAGCCTTGATGGCTGGGCTTTATGGAGGTACTTTAACAGTTGGAGAATTGTTGGAGCATGGAGACTTGGGTCTCGGTACATTAGATTCTATCGATGGTGAATTGATTGTTCTTGACGGTAAAGCCTATCAAGCCAAAGGGTCTGAGGGTAAGGTCGAAGTGGTAGAAGTTTCTCCTGATGAAAAAGTACCTTATGCAGCAGTCGTACCTCACCAAGCTGAAGTTATCTTCCGTCAACGTTATGAAATGACTGATAAAGAACTTGAGGATCGTATTGAATCTTATTATGATGGGGTCAATCTTTTCCGTTCTATCAAAATCAAAGGTCATTTTAAACATATGCACGTGCGTATGATCCCTAAATCAAATGCGGATATTAAGTTTGCGGATGTTGCCACTCGCCAACCTGAGTACGAGGTAGATGATATTTCAGGTACCATCGTTGGTATTTGGACACCAGAAATGTTCCATGGTGTGAGTGTTGCTGGTTATCACCTCCATTTTATTTCAGACGACTTGACATTTGGTGGTCACGTTATGGACTTTGTTATTGAAAATGGTATTATCGAGGTTGGTCCAGTTGACCAACTTGACCAACGTTTCCCAGTTCAGGACCGCCAGTATCTTTTTGCTAAATTCAATGTCGATGAGATGCGTGAAGATATTACTAAGGCTGAATAAAATTTTTTAAGACATCAAAAATCATAGAAAGAACTTTCCTAGATGATTAGGGAAGTTTTTTTGTTTTTTTAAGGTACTTCTATATCGAAATAGTTGACGGATGTAACAGGCAGTGATACAATAACTTTAATATTTCGATATAGAACAAAAAGGAGACAAAATGGACAAGATGCTAGGGGGCTACCAAGCTCTACAGATTCGTTTGTTGAATGGGCGTATCTTTCAAAAACTCTTGAGCAAGGAACCAGATGCTCAATACCGTAGTGAACAAGGGAAAATCTTAACAGTGCTTTGGCAAAAAGAAGATGGTCGAGCAACTGCGACAGATATCGCCCTTGCTTCAGGATTAGCTAACAATACTCTGACTAGTATGATTAAGAAATTAGTTGACCAAGGCTTGGTTACGATTGAACAGAGTGACCAGGACAAGCGCAAGAAGTTTGTCGTTTTGACCGAACTTGGTTGGGCGCAAAAAGAAATTGGAGACCGTGTCAGCAAAGAATTAGGTGAGATTTTTTACCAAGGATTTTCTGATAAAGAAATCCGAGAATTCCAAGCTTATCAAGAGCGTATAATCTCAAATCTAAAAGCTAAAGAAATTGATATGTAGGGAAAGGAAGTAACAGTTATGATCGGAATTACAGGTGTAACAGGGAAATTAGGTTCCTATGTGGCTGATCTTATTGATAAAAAGGGAATCGCTTCAATCCATTTAGCACGAAGTCCTGAGCGTGCAAAAGTCTACGCGTCTGCGGAAATCCGTAAGATGGTGTATGCCAATACTCCAGAGGTGGTTGAGGCCTTAAAGGGAATCGATGTCTTATTGATGGTCTCTGCTCGGGAAAATCCAGAGCGTGTTGAGGAACACAAGAGTTTTTTAGATGCCGCAAAGCTTGCTGGAGTGCAACATATCGTTTATACCTCCTTTTATGGGGCAGATGAGAAGGCAACTTTTACCTTGTCTCGAGATCATGCCCAGACGGAAGCCTATATCAAGGAGTTAGGATTCACATATACTTTTCTAAGAGATAATTTTTATTTGGATTTCTTGATTGATATTGCACTTGAAAATGGAGAAATTCGTGGTCCGGCCGGCAGTGGCCTTGTGTCAGCTGTTGACCGTAAGGACACATCTACGGTTGCCGCAGAAATTCTTTTAAATCCTAAGGAGTGGGAAAATCAAACCTTGAATTTGACAGGGCCAGAGGATCTTTCTATGGAAGAAATCGTAGAGCTTCTCTCAAAAGAGACCGGTAATGCCATCACGTATGTAGACGAATCGGTAGAAGAGGCCTATGAGTCACGGAAAAAATGGCCAGCACAAAACTGGGAGTACGATGCTTGGGTCAGCACCTATACAGCTATCAAAGTTGGGGAACAAGCTGGGGTTTCAACAGATGTCGAAAAAGTCTTAGGGCATCCAGCAAGCAGCCTATTGGATATTCTTAGAGATAGAAAACTTATTGAGGAAGAACATGATTGAATACAAAAATGTAGTGCTGCGCTACACGGAAAAGGACATTTTAAAAGATGTCAATCTCCGCATTGAAAATGGAGAATTTATGGTTCTTGTGGGACCTTCAGGATCTGGTAAGACCACCATGGTCAAGATGATTAACCGTCTCTTGGAGCCGACAGATGGCAATATCTATATGGATGGAAAACGCATTAAGGACTATGATGAACGAGAGTTACGTCTCAGCACCGGCTATGTCCTTCAAGCCATTGCCCTATTTCCTAACTTGACAGTTGCGGAAAATATTGCTCTCATTCCTGAGATGAAGGGCTGGACTAAAGAACAAATTGCTTCTAAAACAGAAGAACTCTTGGATAAGGTTGGCCTGCCTGCTGCAGAGTATGCAAAACGCATGCCTAGTGAATTATCTGGTGGAGAGCAACAACGGATTGGCATTGTGCGAGCTATCATTGGGGAACCCAAAATTCTATTGATGGACGAACCTTTTTCAGCCTTGGATGCCATCTCTCGCAAGCAGTTACAAGAATTGACCAAGTCCTTACATAAAGAATTCGGCATGACGACCATCTTCGTAACACACGATACGGATGAGGCCTTAAAATTAGGGGATCGAATTGCTGTTTTGCAGGATGGAGAAATTCGTCAGGTCGCAGAACCTGAAACAATTTTAGAAGCGCCTGCGACAGAATTTGTAGCAAACTTGTTTGGAGGTAGCCTTCATGTCTAATTTGATTTCAACTTTTCAAGAACGTTTTGGGGACTGGTTAACGGCTCTCGGACAGCACTTACAATTGTCTCTTTTGACCTTAATTATTGCAATTTTCCTCTCAATTCCTTTGGCAATTTATCTTAGCACGCGTGAACGTGCGAGTAACTGGGTCTTGCAACTCGCTGGTGTCTTTCAAACCATCCCTTCCATGGCCCTTCTAGGACTCTTTATCCCTATTATGGGAATTGGAACGCTACCTACTTTAACAGCTCTAGTCATTTATGCGATATTTCCAATTTTGCAAAATACCATTACAGGATTGCGTGGGATTGACCCTAGTTTAGAAGAAGCTGGGATTGCCTTTGGGATGACCAAGTGGGAGCGCCTTAAGAAGTTTGAGATTCCACTGGCTATGCCTGTGGTGATGTCAGGGGTAAGAACTTCTGCGGTGATGATTATAGGGACAGCAACCTTGGCAGCCTTGATTGGGGCTGGAGGACTTGGTTCCTTTATCCTTCTAGGTATTGATCGAAGAAATTATAGCTTGATTCTGATTGGGGCCATTTCATCAGCGCTTCTTGCTATTTTATTCAATATTGTTCTAAAATGGATGGAAAAGGCCAAGTTACGCACGATTTTTGCAGCTTTCGCTATTATGTTGCTTGGTTTGGGAGCAAGTTACGCACCAAGCATGATGCCTCAGAAAGAGAAAGAAAATCTAGTCATAGCCGGTAAATTGGGACCTGAGCCAGAGATTCTCATGAATATGTATAAGCTTCTCATTGAGGAGAATAGTGACATGACGGTGACGGTTAAGCCTAACTTTGGGAAGACAGATTTCCTTTATCAAGCGCTTAAAAAGGGTGATATCGATATCTATCCAGAATTTACAGGGACCATTACAAGCTCTCTCTTGCAACCTGCTCCTAAAGTCAGCAACGACTCCAAAGAAGTTTTCGAGGTTGCGCGTGATGGTATAAAGAAACAAGATAATCTAGCTTTGCTCAAACCGATGGCTTATCAAAACACCTATGCGATTGCTGTTCCGAAAAGTATTGCGAAAGAGTATAATCTGAAGACGATTTCTGATCTCAAGAAAGTTCAGGACAAGCTCAAAGCTGGTTTCACGTTGGAATTTAACGACCGTGAGGACGGAAACAAAGGACTTCAATCAGTTTATGGACTAAATCTTAATGTGGCTACCATGGAGCCGGCACTTCGCTATGAGGCAATCCAACAAGGCAATATCCAAATAACAGATGCCTATTCAACAGACTCAGAAATTGCTCAATATAATTTAGTTGTTCTAGAGGATGACCAACACCTCTTCCCACCTTACCAAGGGGCACCCCTCATGAAAGAAGCTCTTCTTAAGAAACATCCAGAATTGGAAGGCATTCTGAACAAGTTGGCCGGCAAAATCACAGAGAGCCAAATGAGTCAGATGAACTACCAAGTGGGAGTAGAAGGAAAACCTGCTGCTAAAGTCGCACGTGAATTTTTGGTAAAACAGGGATTATTGAAGAAATGATCAAGCAAGAAAAAATACAAGAAACTCTTCTGCGACTCTGTAAGCACTATGGAGAACAAAATTGGTGGCAATCGGATAACAAGATTGAAGACTTGGTATCGACTATTCTGATTCAGCGAACAACAGAGAAGAATGCTAAGTTGGCTTTAGCTGGTCTAATGGATGTCATGACAGTTGAGGCTATCCTGGCTTTACCGCTAGAAGAGTTACAGGAACGTATTCGACCTGCTGGATTTTTTAAGCAAAAATCTCAAACGATTAGGGGACTTTTGATCTGGTTAAGAGAAGTTGGTGGTTTTGAGGTTCTGTCCAAGATTGGAACAGAAGAGTTACGGAAGCAACTTTTGGAGTTAAAAGGGATTGGACCAGAGACTGCAGATGCACTTTTACTTTATCTTTTTGATCGTCCAGTATTTATTTCTGATGAATATGCGAGAAGACTCTTTCGACGCTTAGGATTTGGAAACTTTGATACCTATAATGACATGCACGCTGTTTACGGTAACGTCTTGGAAGGGCTCACTCTCAAACAATGCCAAGAGATTCATGCTGTCATTGATGAACATGGGAAAGCTTTTAGCAAAAGTAAAGGCCAGTTAGACGAAAGTTGGTTACGATAAAAAGAGCCTGGGACAGTAGTCCTTTGACTCCACAAAAGAAACGGATTTTGTACTAACCTAAAGTTAGACAATTTATTTAAGCAAAGGATTTAGTTCTGTATTGCACAGGACTAAGTCCTTTTTGTTTTACCTTAATGCGGTTTGTTGTTTTAATAATATCTTGTCCCAATTTCCCAAGTGACTGAAATGTTTTCTCATAACCATAAAACATTTCCGATTTTTTAAATACTAAAGAAGGATTCCATCATGCCGTTGTCTGCACTATTGTATTTACATGACATAGATGACTGGAGTATAAGAGTCATCCAAAAGTATGTGCCTCCTTGTTCAATATCAAAAGATTGGTGAAATAAATAGCGAATATCCCTTTTTATTTTGCTCCAAATCTGATTTTTGGATGGAAATACCAGATGATAAAGTAAATCATTTAAAAAATAAAAAAGACAAACGCCCAAAATGACGTTTGTCTAGAACAAGGAAGTTGTCCTTGTACTTTAGCTTAACTTATTAGCTTAGATCGTATGTTACTCAACAGATTTTAGGGCTTCGAGCATATTGACTTTCTTAAGGTGTTGGTTCACAAAAATACCGAGACCTGTCAGAATGACAATAACTACAAGTGTTGGAATAGCATAGATGAGCCAGCTCAGACCTGGATTGAACATAATATTTTCAGGAGGGATAACCTCTACCATGTATTGATGCAATCCCCAACCAAGTCCGAATCCAACCAAGATACCAATGATAGAGAGATAAATGGTTTCTCGATAGATGTAGAGTGTCACTTCTCTATTAAAGAAGCCTAGAACCTTAATGGTTGATAACTCACGGATACGTTCTGCCACATTGATATTTGTCAAATTAAAGAGAACAACTAAAGCAAGAAGAACAGAAATCCCAATCAATACTGCCATAACACGGCTAAGGGAGTTGACGATGGTCTTGATTTGTGCCTTTAGAGTAGTATTTTGAACAACCCCTTTGACACCATCAAGCTCCATAAATTGACTGGCTGTTTGCTCAACGTTTTTGTCTGAGTGATTCTTCAGTGTCAGAATTGTAGCATTTTGGCTCGCCTCTTTACCAAAAGCATTACTGTAAGTAGTTTCATTCATAAAGATGAAGTGACCCATATACATTTCAGAAATACCAGCAACTTTGAGTTTGATATCCTTGTCTTGACTATTTTGAACGGTTAACTCATCCCCTACAGAAACGCCAGCTAAGTCTGCCAATTTCTCAGAAATAATAATCCCTTTGTCGGTCAAATCGAGTTTTTGACCAGTTTCACGATTATTGAGCTTGATGTAATGTTGTAGAGTTTCTTGATCCTTGTCTTTGACCACAAGGGTTGTGATATCTTGACGATCGTTATTATTTCCTGCCACTTTTGAAAGCATTTCGTAATGAATAGAAAGATGTTCCTTGACCTTGCTATCGTTAATTAATTTTTGGATGTTTTCCTTTTCCTGCCCATCCAGATGATCCTTGTTTGCGACAATCATATCATAGCGAATGATGTTAGTGAATTGGCGTGTGTTAAGGTCTCCGATAGAAGAACGAATACCGAGTCCAGCAAAGAGAAGTGCGATGGAACCGCAGACACCAAAAATAGTCATGAACATCCGTTGCTTGTAGCGGAAAATATTACGGGCAGTGACTTCTTGTGTAAAGTTCATCCGGTTCCAAAGTGGAGTGATGCGCTCCAAAAGAATCTTAGAACCAGATGTTGGAGGTTTTGGAAGAAGAAGTTGGGCTGGCTTTTCTCCTAATTCGCGCTTGGCTACCATAAAGGCAGGAAGAACTGTGGACAAAAGACCAAGCACAATAGCTAAAAGAGTCTTAAATGGATAAAAGTGTAACTCAATCGGTGCGAGGAGGATTCGCTCTTTATAACTATTGTATATGATAGTTGGAAGGAGAATGTGACCTGCAGCAACCCCAATAGCAGTACCAATCATGCTCGTCACGAATCCATAAATGATAAATTTACGGATGATGTCCTTGTTTTGGTAACCGAGAGCTTTGAATGTCCCTGCCTTAATCCGTTCTTCTTCGACGAAGCGTCCCATTGTTACAAATGTAACCAAGGCAGCAATAAAGTAGAGGATAACAGGGAAGATATTACTGAGGTTCTGAAAAACAGAAGCGTTGGTCTCGTAGGAAACGTACCCTTCTGACCAAGGAGCTTCACGACGTGTGTAGACATCGTAGCTTGGTTCAGCAATGCTATCGATTTTTTCTTGAGCTTCCTTTATTTGCTCCTTCTTTTCAGCGATTTCATCTTGTGCTTGTGTCAATTGTCCCTGGACAAGAGGATTCTTATCCTGACCGCTCGTTTTCGCTTGTTCTAGTTTCTTGTTAAGTTCAGTCTCTGCCGTTTGAAGTTGACTTGTTTGTTGGTCAATCTCAGCCTGTGGATCAGCTTTTAATTCTTTCAAACGGTTAGCAGGTTGATTTTTTACTAATTTTTCGAGCTCATTTTCGTGTTTGGAAACCTTGTCAGTGTAATCCTGGGTATAGGGGTTAGCACTATGGACGTCTTTGTAAGCTAAGCGTGCAATCATGTAGACGTCGGAATCAAAACTAGATTCAGGAACTACCGCATAACCTTTGAGTTCCCCACTACCAGCTGTAGATGAACCGAGATCAACACTTGATAAGATTTCAGATGACTGAACAAAGCCAGTGATGGTAAAGGTGTGTTCTTTTAAGACATCCTTACCATTGTCACCTTCTTTTTCAGAAAACGAGATCTTGTCACCAATCTTATATTTGTCTTGATAGACTGAAGAAAGAGCAATTTCACCTTGCTTACTTGGAAGTTTTCCTTTTACAACCTCATAAGTTGAGATATCTTTTGGTTTTGAAAATAATCGAAAGGCATCAGTGGAATCTTTCAAAACGACATCTTTAAAGTAACCGTACTCAATGTTTGCCTCTGATGAGACTTGATTTAAGAGGTCTTGATCCGACTGGTTAAGTCCATAGCTACCAGTAACTGTGAGGTCAGCTGTTTGGTGTTTAGTGAAATAGCTTGTTCCCGTGTGTTGCATATCAGGCGTCGTCACCTTTAGACCCACAAGAGCGAAAGAACCCAAGGCCATGAGTGAAGCAATAGAAACCACCCGTCCTTTAGAACTAGAGAAAGACTTTCTGACATCTTTCCAATAAGTTTTACGATTCATGAGACATCCTTTCTAGTATTCGAGGCTATCAATATCTTGTGGAGTTGCATTGAGTTCAATACTTTGAACACGCGCATCATGCATACGAATCACACGATCAGCAATCGGAGCAAGCGCCCCGTTGTGAGTGACAATGATAACAGTAGCTCCTTCATTGCGAGCCTTGTCTTGGAGAATCTTCAAGACCTGTTTTCCAGTATTGTAATCCAGGGCTCCTGTAGGTTCGTCACAGAGGAGAATTTTCGGATTTTTTGCGACGGCGCGAGCGATAGCGACCCGTTGTTGCTCACCACCAGACAATTGTGCGGGGAAGTTGTTGATGCGTTTGCCAAGACCAACATCAATCAAAGTTTGTTCCGCATCTTTAGCATCCACAACAATTTCAGAAGCCAACTCTACATTTTCTTTGGCTGTTAAGTTTGAGACCAAGTTATAGAATTGAAAGACGAATCCGACATCGTCTCTGCGATAAGCTGTTAATTGCTTCGCATTATAATTGGAGATGTCTTTCCCATCGATAATGACTTTTCCTTCATCGTTGGTATCCATACCACCAAGAATATTGAGAACAGTTGATTTTCCTGCCCCAGAAGAACCGAGTATAATCACTAACTCCCCTTTTTCAATCTCGAATGTGATATCATTGTTTGCGATGATTTCTACATCACCTGTTTTATAACGTTTGTAACTATGTTTCATTTCAATATAAGCCATGTGTATTTGTCTCCTTTAAAAATTATCAGCTGCTAAAACGACAACCTGTTGAATAATTACGAAGGTTATTTTATGATTTTTTTAATACGATTGCTACAACAAAAAACAACAATGTGTTGAAATAAGGATACGAAAGTGATATTAATAAATGAAAATCCTTGATGATGGTTGACAATTACAAAAATCAAGATATACTTTAATCAACAATATGTAGAAACAAGGGGTTTGTATGCAGCAGAGACAAACGACAACTAAGTCAGATATTAAAGAAGCCTTCATTCAGCTTTTGGCTACAAAAAGTTTAGAGGATATAACGATTAGTCAGTTAACTAAAAAAGCGGGTGTTAACCGCTCGACATTTTATCTGCACTATCTAGATAAACAGGATTTTTTAGAGCAATTAAAGGAAGAAACCTTGACGACTGTTCGCATGATCTTAAGGAAAGAAACCTTTCATCCCAAAGAAGCGTTGGAATCCATCTTGTCTCATTTTCAAGAGAACAGTGCTTTTTTTGTTGAAATTGCAAAAAATCCAAGCTTTCGTTTTGCGGATAACATTCGTTCTTTTATTTTGGGTATGATTGAGTCAACGCCACGTTCTCGACCAGTCATTGTGGCAGCTTATCAAATGCCAGAGCGCTATGCTATTACCATGTATGTTTCTGGTTTGACAGGCCTTATCGTCGACTGGATTATCAATGGGACTCAAGAAAGCCCCCAACAATTGACCAAGATTATACTAGGTTCTCCAGGAATGGAGTGGTTTAAGGGGTAAGGTGTAGATGGACAAGAAATAAATTAATTTGATTTTTTACTAAATTTTCTACACTCACTTGTAGTTTTAAAACAAGGTTAACAATTTAAGGAGTTGAACATGTCAATGAGTCAATATACCATCCCACAATTTATCGTCGATGCTTTTACAGATACTGTTTTTAAAGGGAACCCGGCGGCTGTTTGTCTTCTTGATAAATGGTTGTCAGATGATACCTTACAGAATATTGCTAAAGAAAATAATCTTTCTGAGACAGCTTTTACGGTTAAAAATGATGATTACTACGAATTACGTTGGTTTACTCCAGGTGGGGAAATCGATTTGTGCGGCCATGCAACCTTGGCAACGGCTTTTGTTCTTTTTAGATTTTTTGAAAAGAATGCTGAAAGTCTAACTTTTGCTACACAGAGTGGGGAACTTTTAGTTACAAAAAAAGGTGAGTACTATGAGCTGAATTTTCCAGCATACTCCACGCAACAGGTTGCAGTCACAAGTGAGATGGAAGAAGCAATCGGTGTCCGTCCGCTTGAAGCATGGCTTGGAAGAGATCTAGTATGTGTCTTACCTCATGAAAATGAGGTCATTAATGCAAATCCAGATTTTGATAAAGTAAAAGCTTTAGATGGGCTTCTCCTGAATATCACTGCCAAAGGAAGCAAGTATGATACTGTGACACGAAGTTTCGCTCCAAAATTATCAGTCAAGGAAGATCCAGTCTGTGGATCAGGACACTGTCATGTCATTCCTTTGTGGGCTAATAAGTTGGCACAAGAAGATTTTAGGGCCTACCAAGCTTCTGAGAGAAGTGGACTTCTCATTTGTCGTTTGGAGGGCAATCGGATTTATCTTGCAGGAAAGGCTGCCCTCTATAGTCGTGGAGAAATTTATGTCATGGACTAAATTTCTGTCGATTACGAAAACGTAGAAGTATTAGTGACAGTAATGAAAACAAAATCCCAGTCGAAAGATGTCTAGCTCAGCTAGGCTAGGCATTTTAAATTTCACAACATTTTTTAAAGAATTTTCAGAAAAGACTTGACAATTTTGAAAATAAGCGTATTATAGGACTATGAACTTTTAAAAATAGTAATTTTACTATATTAACTCATGTCGACTACGGATGGTATGGTAAAGTGACTATATGGTTCTAATAACTATTCTATAGAGCGTTGCGTCCGAAAGTCATTCCTGACACGGCTCTTTAAAAACAAAAGGAGAAGATTATGAAAACAGAACCGATTCATCGTACCAGTATGTGGAAATTTAAGTTAAGTGCTGCCACCATGACTTTGATTCCCGCTGCCGTGGGGATTAACTATGTTGCCAAAGCCTTGGCGGAGGGGTTAAAGTTACCCGTTTGGCTGGGGTCTTTGGGAACCTTTCTTGCCAGCATGTTGGCTGGGCCGGTTGCCGGTGCCATCAGTGGTTTCATCAACAACGTGATCTATGGGCTTACCTTATCGCCAATTTCAACCGTGTATGCGATTACCAGCATCGGAATTGGGATTGCTGTCGGAGTTTTGCACGCCAATGGGTGGTTCTCGTCAGCGCGACGAGTATTTGTTTCTGCTATTATTATTGCCTTCGTTTCAGCTGTCATTTCAACGCCACTCAACGTCATCTTTTGGGGTGGTCAGACCGGTATCGCTTGGGGTGACTCATTGTTTGCGGTAATGGTCGCCAATCATGCACCAGTGTGGCTGGCCTCATTTACCGATGAGTTTGTCTTGGATATTTTGGATAAAGTCTGCGTGGCCTACCTGGCATTCTTCATCTATCGTCAGCTGCCGAAGCGGATGGTGCACTTCTTTAGCGGTGATAAATGATGACTGATCAAACATTGATTTCTGGAGCGCCACGGGTCAAGCTCAAGTGGTACCAGGTGATCGATCCGATTACTAAGCTCTTGTTCATCTTGGACATGACGTTGTTGAGCTTTACCAGTATGAATTTATTGCTTCAGGCCGGATTAATTCTTGTCGCAACACTGCTATTGTTATTTTCCAAATTGAGTTCTACCATCTTTAAGGCGCTAGGATTCAGCCTGTTTCTGATTTGCACCATGCTGATCATCCAAGGGTTATTTTACAGTCGGAATCAAACTGTGCTGTTTTCTGTGCTTGGGGTGTCGTTCTACAAAGAAGGCCTGATTTACGCCACCACTCTGGGTTGTCGAGTATTGGTGATTATTTTGACCAGTGGCTTTTTTATGGTGACCACGAGTATTTCAGAAAACGCGGCCTATTTGGAAATGTCCGGATTGTCTTATAAAACCGTCTACGTTCTGATGTCGGTGTGTTATATTTTACCGGAAATGATGCGAAATATGCGGAAAATCCAGCAGGCTCAAAAAGTTCGCGGAACCAATCCGCAAAAAACGTTGATTCAGAAATTAAAGTCAGTCCTGCCGGTTCTAATTCCATTGGTGATTAAGACCTTGGATCAATCGATGACGCGGTCGATTTCTCTCCAACTGAGAGGTTTTGATAATCTCAACCGGACTGTCAGAACCTCCCAGCGCGTGTATCGCCTGTCGCGGACGCTGCACATTGGTCTGACTGGATTGGCAATTTTATTGATTGGGTGGAAGATATGGACGAAGATAAACGGATTGTAATTGAAAATTTGACTACCCGTTATCCGGGTACTGAGCAACCACAACTGCGTCAGATTAACGCGGAGGTTCATACCGGCCAGGTGGTTGGGATTATCGGGAATAGCCACTCCGGCAAATCGACTTTGTGCCATGTGCTAGCAGGGGTCATTCCCAAAATTATGTCTGCTGAGATTGAGGGCGACTGGCACATGTTTGGCCAGCGAGTGTCCGACAATTGGCCCGTTTATAATGCCATGAATGGAGTTGTACTGCAAAATCCAGCTGGCCAACTAAGCGGGTTGGCAGACACGGTTGCCGATGAAATCGCCTTTGACTTGATTAATCAGGGAATGGCTGAAGGACTGATTCAAAAACGGGTTGAAGAAGTTGCCACGCAAATGGGGCTGATTGAACAGCTGAATTTGCGTCCCGAGAGCCTTTCCGGTGGTCAGAGCCAGCGGTTGGCAATTGCCACGGCGATTGCGGCTAACCCGGCTGTTTTGATTATGGATGATCCGACCAGTCAGATGGATCCCCTTGGCCGCCGACAATTTTTCCAATGGCTGGCCCAAGTCAAAGAGACGACTGTCTTCATTGTCACCAGTGAAATTGACGATTTGTGCGAAGTCGCCGACGTTGTGTGGGTGCTGCACGAGGGTCAAATGGTAGCCCAGGGCAGGCCGGGTGAGGTGTTTAATCATTTGGCAGCTGACTGGCAGATTCCAGCCCCGACAATCCAGCAACTTGCTCAAAAAATGGATTGGCACTTGGCTGATGGCCGGTATCCGGTGAATTACGCTGATCTGAAGGAGGTTCGTTATGTCCACAATTGAACTGAACAACCTGACGTTCACTTATCCGGAACGGTCCTTTAGTTTGGATGTTGAAGACAAACACTTCGCCGATCCGATGGTGGCGATTGTCGGCCAAAATGGTGCCGGAAAATCAACGCTCTTCAAATTGTTGACGGGCTTGCTGACACCACAAACCGGTGTCATTAAGATCGATGGAGAAAATTTTAATGATCTTAAACCAGTCGAAAAGTTACTGAAGGTTGGGATTACTTTTCAGAATCCTGACGATCAGCTTTTCAATTCGACCGTTCAACGAGAGGTGGAGTGGAGTGTCGCGCAGGTCATGGATGACCACGACACGATTACGAGGCGGGCTTTAGCGGCTCTAAAAAGAGTTGGCTTAGATGATAAAACAGCTGAAAGTCCATATGACCTGTCATTGTCGGAACGCAAGCTGTTGAGCGTTGCCACAGTTTTGGCAGTGGATCCGGCGATTTATTTATTTGATGAGCCGATGATGTCGCTTGATTGGGAAAGCCGGCGCAAGTTGACCGCAATTTTCCATCAGTTGGCTGATTCGGGCCACCAAGTTGTGACCATCACCCATGACATGGATTGGGTCGCCGCCGAGTTTGAGTCGGTGTATGTTATGGAACACGGGAAGTTTGGCTTCGCCGGCAGTCCACGGGAATTGTTCAGCGATCACGAACTTGTCCAGCGAGTGGGATTACTACCACCGCGGATTATGGACATAGCGGAGTCGTTGGGTGATTCACAGACATATTTATCGGTTAATGATTATTGCCAGAAAAATCGAGATGTATAGAAAAAGTCACCTCTGCGGGTTTTCCAGGTTGAAGGATTAACTTCAACTTCTGGCAAGAACTCACATGGGTGACTTTTGTGTTTAATATTGTTTCATGATCATCGGGTGCTTCCTCAGATCACTCGGTTTGATTTTACTTTGTTTCATGGTCATAATCATATACCATTTCTTCGGTTCTTTTTATATATTCCTCGAATGGTCTCCATCCCCTTAATCGTGGATGAGGCAGTCCGGAGACTTTGATAAAATTTATTCCGTCGCTTAATTGGCCTATGATCTTGTTCTATTAAATTGTTCAGATACTTCACAGTTCGATGTTCTGTTTTGGTGTATAATCCGTTTCTCTGTAACTTTCTAAATGCAGATCCTATAGAGGGTGCTTTATCTGTTAAGATGACTCTAGGTTGTCCAAATTGTTTATGGAGTCGCTTTAAGAAAGCATACGCCGCCTGAGTATCTCGTTTCTTTCGTAACCAGATATCCAATGTTAAACCGTCCGCATCAATCGCTCGATAGAGATAATGCCAACGCTCCTTAATTTTGATATAGGTTTCATCCATTTTCCACGAATAGAAGGACTGTTTATTTTTCTTTTTCCAGAGATGATAGAGGATTTTACTGTATTCTTGAACCCACCGATAAATCGTAGTGTGACAAACATTTATTCCACGGTCATAAAGCAATTCCTGAACTTCACGATAGCTCAGATTGTAACGTAGGTAATAACCAACAGCGACAATGATGACGTCTTGTTGGAATTGTTTGCCTTTAAAATGATTCATCTCTCAAGCCCTACTAACCTTTTTTCTGCTCTTTGAGAAGCTGAAGGTCGTGCCAGTAACTATCCCTTTGGTCTGATCAATTCCGTCATTTAACTTTTGCTTGCCCTTCAAAAAGGCTTCTACGGTGAGGTTTTGACAACACTCTATTTCACCATCATGCAGCCGATTGGTCTCTTGGTTTGGATTTATCAAGCCCAATTCAAAAAAGAACAGCAGGAATTTGTTGCTCGTAAATTGGATGCAGTGGGTTGGATCAAGTACCTATCAATTAGTATACTTTGGTGGTTAACCTTTGGTTTCATTTACCTTATCAACAGTCTCGTTGGTTGGTACCAATGAAGTAAGGCAGCTAAGAAAGCTTAGTACTTATGTTTATCAATTAATAAGAGGATCCAGAAGGGTCCTCTTTTTGAGTTTATTTCTCTTATGTAGAAGCTAGTGACGATGCTTATCACATTTAGAATAAAGATAGTAATGTACGTTTACCTAAATCCTTAAAAAGACCTAGATTGGTACTCTAGGCCTTTTTGTATTGTATTATAGAAGTGAGAATCACATGTTATTGGAATAGAAATAGCCAAACATATAGCAAAAAAGTAATAATCAAGTCAATCACAAAACGAATTTGGTGGTGTGATTTGTTGAAGTTTTTGTTATTTTGACCATTCAGGAGAGCGCCCCCGCAAATTGTCGAGCTAGCAAATAGCCATATATAAAATGCTAAGGTACGATTAACCATAACAAGAAGAAGGGCTGAGAGACAAGCAATGGCACCAACGATAATAAATCCGATTCCTAAGCTTTTTTTGCCTTTTAGAATAGCTGATAGTGCAGCAACAAGATGAAGCAGGACAAAAGTAAGGGCTAAGAAGACTGTGATGATGCTAAAGATGAGATAAAGTGACATAGATGTTTCCTTTCTTAGCTATAATTGACTGAGAGCTATTTTTTATGACTGATTTTATTAAGAATCATAAATGACACTACAAGATTTAAAACGATAACCAATAAGGTAAATAGAGAGTAACCATAAAGTATGATTGGAAATTCATTTTTGAGATTGCATAGAGTAAACAAACTCGTTAGAATTCCCGTCAACAATCCAGGCACATATTTTCTAATAATGATTGTCTGAATCAGATGTCCGAATACATGGAAGATATAAGCGATTATGATGGTTGCGTAAATGGTATAGTTGTTAAACTGGTAACTAAGATATAGCGACGTCATAAGGATGAGAAATTGCTCCAAGACAATAAAGTTGAAAGCAAAAGGAGTGTAATAAGATAGGATTCGATTGTTTGGATATTGGATTGATATTTTTTTGACAAAGGATGGCATCCAAACGATTTCTTCGAGTTCGTGAAGCATGAATAGGGCTGGAAATACAAAATAAAATTGCACGATGGACATTGAAGACACGCCTTTCTAGTTAGTACCCACTTTTAAAATCTCCAAATAAAACTGGATCACTTCTTGTTCCGTGTAGGACTTGCCTTTTTTCAACCACCAGCTGAGGGTTTCGATGAAATGGCTGACGACCAGGTGTTTGAGGTAGGAGTGAGGGATGGTTGGATGGGACTTGATAAGTTCGTCGGCTACCATTGGGTAGACATCGTGTTCTAGTTCTTTTTGTAGCTGACGGATAAAATAATCGTTTTTAGAGAGCAAAAGACTGGTTACATGGTCTTGATTTTTTTTGAAATGCTGAAAGATATGAGCTAGATAGTCTTGTGGTGAGAGGTGTTCAGCACGCTCAAAGAGATGGTGAAAGAGCTTTTGACAGAGTTCATCTAGCAATAGTTCCTTACTCTCGTAATGGCTGTAAAAGGTCGAACGCCCCACATCGGCTAAGTCAATGATTTCTTGAACCGTGATGGCCTCGTAGTCTTTTTGATTGAGTAAGTGTAAAAAAGCATTATAGATGGCTTTTCGAGTCTTAGTAATACGACGATCCTGAGCAGTCATATGGACACTTTGAACAAACTGTTCAGTAACGTACACCCTAAACGGTTTGCCCCTATCCTTTCTGTTGTGAATGTTAGATAATGATAATGAACATGATGTTCATGAATCTATTATATCAGAGGATTTAGGATTATGAAGACAAAACATGCGGTCTGGATCGCTTTTTTCTTGAATTTGAGTTATGCCATTGTTGAGTTTATTGCAGGAGGAATTTTTGGGTCCAGTGCGGTCCTTGCGGATTCGGTCCATGACTTGGGGGATGCGATCGCTATTGGGATCTCCGCTTTTTTGGAGAGTATTTCCAATCGTGAAGAAGATAGCCACTATACCTTGGGCTACAAGCGTTTTAGCCTTTTGGGTGCCATGGTAACAGCTGTGATTCTCATGACAGGATCTGTTCTTGTGATTTTGGAAAATATATCCAAGCTTTTCCATCCACAACCTGTCAATGATGAGGGGATTCTCTGGCTTGGAATTATTGCCGTCAGTATTAATGTATTGGCAAGTCTCGTCATTCGCAAAGGGCAAACCAAGAATGAATCTATTCTCAGCCTGCATTTTCTAGAAGATACCTTGGGTTGGTTGGCTGTCATCCTAATGGCCATTGTTCTTCGATTTACCGACTGGTATATCCTGGATCCTCTCTTATCTCTTGCTATTTCCATCTTTATTCTGTCCAAAGCCATTCCACGTTTTTGGAGCACGCTCAGAATTTTTCTGGATGCTGTGCCAGAAGGAGTAGATATCCAGCAAGTTAAGAGTGATTTGGAGCAGTTGGACCATGTGGCTAGTATCAATCAGCTCAATCTTTGGACCATGGATGGCTTAGAGAAGAATGCTATTGTCCATGTTTGTCTGGAGCATGTCAAGCATATGGAGGTCTGTAAAGAGTCTATCCGCACCTTGCTCAAAGACTGTGGCTTTCAAAATGTCACCATTGAGGTTGATGAAGACTTGGCAACCCACCGAGCTCACAAGCGGAAGATTGAAGAGTTGGAAACTGGTCAAAGTCATGGGCATGATCACCACCATTAAGAATCGTTATTTACACTCTTAGAGTTTGTCTCTAGGAGTTTTTTTGATACTAAGTTAACTAAAGTAAGCCTTTTCATGATAAAATAGAACAAACGTGGAACAAGGAGTAATTATGAGTAAAAGAGCTGTATTGATGATGACTTTTGGGTCCCCAGAAGAGATTACCTATGAAGGAGTAGCAGAATTTTTCACAAATATACGACGTGGAGTTCGTCCCGAACCACATGAAATTCAGACCTTATATGACCATTACCTACGAATCGGTGGAACGCCGCTCCAAAGGATAACAAAAAAAGAAGTTGACTTGGTTGCTTCCGCTCTTGGAGAACAAGTGTCGGTCTACTTTGCCAATAAATTTTCCCGACCTTTCATCATAGATGCGGTTAAAGAGATGGAGAATGACGGAATTGAAGAGTGTTTGTGTTTGATTCTAGAGCCCCATTATTCATACTATTCAGTCATGGGTTATGAAAAATTTTTAGAAAGTGGTCAGATAAAGTTCCAAATTATCAAGGACTGGTACTGCGAACCTGACCTACTCCACTATTGGGCTGATGAAATCCGAAAGATTTTAGATCAGATTGGAGACGATAGCTATAAGGTGATTTTTTCAGCTCACAGTGTCCCAGTTTTGGCACTTGATTTTGGTGACCCTTATATCGATCAGATTTATGACAATAGTCGCTTGATTGCGGAGATTTTAGGGCTTGAAGAGGATCAGTATACCAATACTTGGCAGAGTGAGAGTGATATAGGTATTCCTTGGATTAAGCCTGATGTTTTAGAATATCTGCGAGATGAGAGTGACCACCCTGACCACTATATTTTTGTTCCTATTGCTTTTATTAGTGAGCATATTGAAGTTCTTTTTGACAATGATGTGGAATGTAAGGAGCTTTGCCAAGAGCTAGGTGTAGCCTATCACAGACCTCCTATGCCAAATAGCGATCCTCGTTTAATCAAGGCACTCCTTTCGACAATTCAGTCTCATATAGACGGTGACTATAGTGACTATCAACCTCAGCTGGAGACCTTTGATGAGTTGGAAGCTCCATCAAGTACAAGTCAGATTTTGGAAGAAGAGAATGATATCCAAATGCCAGATTTTGTGAAGAAGTTAATTGCCAAGAAAGGCCGCGAAAATGTCAAAATGCCCTATTTGATTAAGAAAATGCTAGAAAAGAAGTATGGGAAAAAATATGATTAGTTGCTATTGTTTGAAAATAATTTGGAATGCTCGATTTGAGCCAGAGCTTAATTAAAAGTGTATACTAATAGTAACTAAAGAAAAAGAGGTAAACATATGAAATCAGCAGTTTACATCAAAGCTGGTCAGGTTGGTCTAGCAGATATTGATCGACCGCAAATTGAGGCTCCAGATGATGCTATTATCCGCATTGTCCGTACCTGCGTTTGTGGTTCCGACCTCTGGAGTTACCGTAATCCTGAAATCGAAGAAGGACATAGTAATAGCGGTCATGAGGCTATCGGAATCGTCGAAGAAGTTGGTGAGGATGTCACTACTGTAAAACCAGGTGACTTTGTTATCGCGCCTTTCACTCATGGTTGTGGGGAGTGTGATGCCTGCCGTGCAGGGTATGATGGGACTTGTGACCGCCATATCGGGACCAACTGGTCAGGTGGTGTCCAGGCTGAGTATATCCGTTTCCACTTTGCCAATTGGGCACTTGTGAAAATTCCAGGTCAACCATCAGATTACAGCGAAGGCATGCTTAAGTCACTTTTGACACTTGCTGATGTCATGCCGACCGGTTACCATGCAGCGCGTGTGGCTAATGTGCAAAAGGGTGATAAGGTGGTCGTTATCGGGGATGGTGCTGTTGGTCAATGTGCCGTGATTGCAGCTAAGATGCGTGGAGCTTCTCAAATTGTCCTTATGAGTCGCCACGAAGACCGTCAACAAATGGCCTTGGAGTCAGGCGCGACAGCAGTCGTAGCTGAACGTGGTGAAGAAGGCATTGCCAAGGTGCGAGAAATTCTCGGTGGTGGAGCAGATGCAGCTCTCGAATGTGTGGGTACTGAAGCAGCCGTCGACCAAGCTCTCGGTGTTCTCCATAATGGCGGGCGCATGGGATTTGTCGGTGTGCCTCACTACAATAACCGTGCCCTTGGTTCAACCTTTGCCCAAAATATTTCTGTGGCGGGTGGTGCAGCCTCTGTCACAACCTATGATAAACAAGTCTTGTTAAAAGCAGTTCTTGACGGTGATATTAATCCAGGACGTGTCTTTACTAATAGCTACAGCTTGGATGAGATTAATCAGGCTTATAAAGATATGGATGAACGTAAGTCTATTAAGTCCATTATTGTGTTTGACTAACAAAAATTCTAGTAGAAATCATCTACTAGAATTTTTTTATATAAATCCCAATCCGGACTTGAAAATTTCTTGGTTTGGGTCATATAAAAATACGTAAAATAAACTTCCATTGCTAATGGTCATCACAGTTGCGATGGAGATGACAATGGTCGGATAGGCAGAAAAAAGAAGGGAAAGTAGGAATCCTATTTTACCTGACTTTTCTTAAATAAAGATGAAGAATGTAATCGTTTACATTAATTTAGTAATGTTATACAGATATTCAGAAAATGGATTTTACCAGTCACTAATCTTTCTTTAGTTGGTTACATAATGGAGGTAGCACTATGAAAAAGAAAATCTATCGCATTCTACTCTTGGTTCCCTTACTATTATCAGTTTTAGCTTTGACGGGTTGCAAGGTGATGATGCCTAGTGATTACATAAAAATTAAGCGAATCATCATCGAAGATTGTAATAAAGTGGGTCTTCATGGTAAAGTTACCATCACTGACTTATATTGGACAGCCTTAGAAATACCAACTTATCATGTATCTTATACCTATTCTGAGGAAACCTACGATGGCCAAACGATAAAATTGGAAGAGAATAATCGGGCTATTCATGAAGACAGCTCACCTGATTCTTATGAAAGTATTAAATTTTTACACTATAAGGAATCTTTTTTGGAGCAGAAATCTGTCCAAAAAGTTGAGAAGAATATTGAAAAACAATTGAAGAAACAAAAACTCGGTATTCCTATTAACTTTTTTAGTTTTCTACCTAACTTCAGTCATGATGAAAAGGAGAAAATACTAGATACAATTGCTTCAGAAAATCTTAAGGAAGGTAAGAAGGACTTTGCAGGTTACTATCAAATTCCATACCAAACCTTGATAGATCAAGAGTTGGTTTATATGACTATTTTTATTGATGGTAATGCATCAGTCAAAGAACAAGATATGAAAGATGTGGCTAAAAAGTTAGATGCTAGTGATCTTCCGAATGGTAAATAT